>OJPS01000056.1_pt1 | contig 95513 bp, 97 predicted proteins | sample 1598551 | NCBI WGS metagenome assembly OJPS01 (sample SAMN03922488, study PRJEB24848) | human gut metagenome | isolation source: stool sample | host: Homo sapiens | place: Germany | collected 2011-05 | reverse complement strand
TAAAGCGGCACGCGAGCTGGGTTCAGAACGTCGTGAGACAGTTCGGTCCCTATCTGTTGCGGGCGTAAGAGATTTGAAGGGAGCTGTCCTTAGTACGAGAGGACCGGGATGGACGTACCTCTGGTGCACCAGTTGTCCTGCCAAGGGCATAGCTGGGTAGCTATGTACGGACGAGATAAACGCTGAAAGCATCTAAGCGTGAAACTCCCCCTAAGATGAGATCTCTCATCCTTTAAGGAGTAAGGACCCAGAAAGACGATCTGGTTGATAGGCCGAAGGTGGAAGCGCAGTAATGTGTGCAGCTGATCGGTACTAATAGTCCGAGGGCTTGACCTACGAATGAAGCAGGCAAGGCCTTGAGAGGAGCTTTGAAGTTACATTGTTCGGTTTTGAAGGTTCGATTTGAAGACATGCACCTTTAGCTCAGCTGGTACTAACGCCCGCAGGCGTTGTATCGCGGGCAACCGCGGAGCGGCACTTAGCCCGCGATTGAGCACGTAGTGCGAGCAGGAGGAGCAGACAGAAAGATAAGCGCAATGAGCGAAAGAACATGCACCTTTAGCTCAGCTGGTAGAGCACCTGACTCTTAATCAGGGTGTCCAGGGTTCGAGTCCCTGAAGGTGTACCATCCCACTGGATGGGAGCACCATCCAGTGGGGACCCCACGACGCAAGGCATGGCCCGTTGGTCAAGTGGTTAAGACAGCGGCCTCTCACGCCGTTAACATCGGTTCGAATCCGGTACGGGTCACCATCCCAAAAAAGCAATGCTTTTTCGGGAACCCTTGAGGACAAAAAATCCTCGGGCGAAATGAATTCGCCCTGCGGCAAGGTTTTGCTGTGCAAAACGCTTGAACGTGCCACTCGGCACGACTTGACAATTGGATAAAGGTTTGTTACTGTAGAGATGCAGTTGCAATAGCAGTTGGTGCTGATTAGGGCGAGGGTCCACCCGTTCCCATCCCGAACACGGAAGTTAAGCTCGCTTCTGCCGACAATACTTGGCTGGAGACGGCCCGGAAAGATAGGTAGCGCCAACATGGAGAGAAGCCACTCAAGAGAGTGGCTTCTTTTTTTGTTTATTTTTTGCCTTGACAAGTTTCGCCTGGGAGACTATAATCGCCCAGTTAAAAAATGATGGAGATTTTTATGATGCAGAAAAAAGGTTTATCTTCGCTCTTCCAGCCGGTGGAGCTCACGCAGGGCGAATGCTGGAAGACGATTTTGGCGTTTTCTTTCCCAATCATTGTTTCCTATTTGTTGCAGCAGGTCTATACGATCAGCGATGCGGCGATCGTTGGCCAGACACTGACGGCGCAGGAGGTCGCGGGCGTCAACGATACGACGTCGCTCATCTTTATTTTCCTGCAATTTGCCTTCGGCGTCAGCGCGGGTTTTTGCGTGGTCACGTCGTGCAATGTCGGCGCGCACAATCCTGCGGGGGTGCGGCGCTCGCTGACGACGCAGATCGTTTTATCCGCCGTGCTGACGGTCATCCTGACGGGGCTTGCGCTGCTTCTGCTCGATCCGATGCTTGCGTGGATCAATGTGACGCCGGACAACGGCGAGGTCTACCGCGCGGCCTATACCTATTGCGCGATCATTTTTGCAGGCATCGGTGCGCAGCTGTTCTATAACTTCATCTGCTCGTTCCTGCGCAGCATGGGTGACAGTGTGACGCCGCTGGCGTTCCTGCTGTTCTCCACGGTACTGAACGTGGGACTCGACCTGCTGTTTATCATTGTGTTCCGCTGGGGTGTCGCCGGGGCGGCCATCGCCACGGTGAGCGCGCAGCTCATCAGCACACTGGGCTGCTTTGCCTATGCTTTCTCCAAATATCCCGAGCTGCGCCTGCATCAGGAGGACTGGCAGATCACTTGCCATGATGTGACGCGCCATCTGATCCAGGGCATCCCGCTCGGCCTTCAATTTTCCGTGCTGGCGATCGGCATCATTGTGGTGCAGAGTATCGTCGTCCAGTTTGACATGCTGAACGGCGTGATGGTCTCTAATTCCGCGCAGAATGGCTTTGGCGCGGCAAACAAGATCAATAGCCTCTTGATGACGCCGCTCAACGGTCTCGGCTCCGCGATGACGAGCTTCACGGCGCAGAACCTCGGCGCGGGTGACACAAAGCGCATCAAAAAGGGCACGATCCAGTCGATTATCATCATGCTCATCATGGCGGCGTGCTCCATTCTGATTGGCCTCCTGCTGACGATCAACGGCACCTATCTTCACATCTTCCTCAGTGCTGACAAGGTGACGGCGGAGACGCTCCGCTTTGGCAATTCCTACCTCTATATCGACCTGTCGCTCTACGCGTTCTTGGGGTTTATCTTTGTCGCGCGAAACTGTGTGCAGGGCATCGGCAAGCCGCAGTTCGTGCTGGGCGCGGGAGCGGCCGAGCTTGTCGCGCGCGTTGCCGTCTGTCTGCTGCTGCCTGCGGCGCTCGCGGGCGGCGTGGTCAGCGCGGAGGCACCGCAGGCGGCGGTCTACGGCCTGTGTGTGGCTGACCCGTTTGCGTGGATGTCAGCCGACGCGGTGCTGTGCATTCCGCTTATCAAGAACATCATGCGCGAAAACTACGACTATCTTTACGGCAGCGGCCAGAAACTCATTGAGCGATAAAAAGAACCATAAACTTGCCCCCTCCGTATTCAAAATACGGAGGGGGCAAGTGTTGTTCATAATGAGACGGAGAAATTTGTTGTCAGTCGATGTTCTTCAGACCGTCATATAGATCGTTGAAGGACATTTCCTGACGGCATCTTCCGTAGGAGAGCTCTTTGTTTTCGCCAAATTCCAGCAAGAAGCATTTGGCAAGCTCTTCCACGGTCTGCTCAAGCGTCGTAAAAAACTGTTCATAGGCAAACTTGTTTGCTGCCGAGCCTTCTTCAAAGCATTTCACGATCAGCGATTCGGTCACCTGATCGAGCGGATACATTTTGATGTGCATCAGCTCATGAACGATGATCTCTTCAAAGTTTTCCTCCCGCTTGGGATTCGCAATATTCAGAAGAATGATTGCTTTTCTGTCGGCGCAGTCGATCTTGATGTCGCCGGTTTTCGGCCACGCGGGGTCTTCCACAAATTCAAGGCAGATATCCCACGTGGGTGTGATCCTCAGTTTCCGGATATATTTTTCAAAAAGTGCGGTCAAGGCCTGTTTTTCTACCATGGTATTCCTCCTGAACGTTCAATTTGCTGCATCAAAGCGTAACGGATCAGTCCTCGAACCATGCCACGGCGCGGATGGGCGAACCATCGCAGTTTTCGAGCTTGAGCGGGAAGCAGCTGAACGAAAACAACCCCTTGCCGCATTTGTCGAGGTCCTTGAGGTTTTCGATGTTGACGATGTCCTTATTTTGGAAGAGCTTTTTGTGGCGTGTCAGGTTTTCGTCTGCGATGGGGTCGAGGCCGATGACGTCGAAGCCGATGCCCTTGTAGTCGCCCGCGATGATGTAATCCATCGCCGCATCATCAAGGCAGGGATAGTCGCCAAAGTAGGCATCCGTCCCCCAGCGCTTGTCCCAGCCGAGGTGGAAGAGCAGAAAATCGGCATTTTCCGCGTCTTTGCCGTATTGCAGGATGCGCTCGAGCGTGATGGCCTTGCCCTCGTTCAAGTCGCTGCACTCGATAACGAGCGCCTTGCCGATGAACTGCGAGGCGGGGAACGCGTCGAGCGTCGTGCGGCCGGCGAACAGATGTGCGGGCGGGTCCATGTGTGTGCCCGTGTGGGTGTACATGGTCAGCTTCGTCTCCTTGAAGCCGTCCTTTTCATAGGTGTTCGCGCCGGCGAAAATGGGTGTCTCCGTGCCGGGATAGACCGGCATATTTTCAGCGATGGTGTGGGTCAGGTCAAGCACGCGCATGGGAACATCTTCCTTTCTGTTGAAATCAAAATCAGAACACGAACTGCACCAGCAGCATATAGCACACCGTGCCGCCCGCGATGGAGAGCAGCATTTGTCTCTTCCACAGGTGCAGGCTGATCGTCACGGCGATGGCGATGAGCTCGGGCAGGCCGTAGGCAAAGTGCAGCACGTCAACATTGCGCAGGCAGTAGACGACGAGCATGCCGAAGATCGCGCCCGGCAGTGCTGAGCCGAGGTATTGGATGTACTTGGGCGTCGGCTTTTTCGGGTTGAAGACCAGAAACGGCAGGAAGCGCGTGAGCATCGTGCCGAGCGCGCAGAGGATGATGGTGATGGTCTGTTGTAAGATCGTCATTTTACCGCCTCCTGCGTCTTGGCTTCGACGGGCTTTCTCAGCGCGGTCAGCGCGACGAGGATGCAGATCATCGTGGGAATGAGGAAGTTGTCCGCACCGAAAATGAGCAGACACGCAACACTTGCGATAAGACCGATCCACGCGCTGAAATGGTGCTTTTCTTTGAGCCACTGGTCCATGAAGATGACCACAAACATCGCCGTCATCACAAAGTCGAGCCCCTCGGTATTGAAGCGCAGAAGCCCGCCGAGGATGCCGCCGAGCGTTGCGCCCAGGAACCAGTAAAATTCATCGAGCAGCGAGACGAAGAAGTAGAACCAGCCGCGGTCCACGCCCTCGGGGATCTCCGCCGTATAGTTGACGCTGAACGTCTCGTCGCACATCGCGTAGATGAGGTAGGGCTTTTTCCAGCCCGTGCCCTTGTACTTGTCGAGCATCGAAATACCGTAAAACAGGTGGCGCGCCTGGATCATCACCGCCGTCAGGAAGACCTGCACCGGCGCAAACGGCGCGAGCAGCATGCTCGTCGCGACAAATTCAAGGCTGCCGCCGAAGATGACGACGCTCATGATCATCGGATACCAGAAGCTAAAGCCCGACGTGCGCATATAGACGCCATAGGTCATGCCGAGAAATAAAAAGCCTGCGAAGATCGGGATGGTGTGCGGAAACGCGGCCTTCAGTGCCGCAACTGCGGGTGATTTGCTGTGCATGGGAACGGGAAACCTCCTTGTGGTGATGAAACGAAGCAGAAATGCGCCGGTTATTTTTGCGCCCGGTGCATAAACTGACCTGAGGTGATACGATGTCCTGTCAGGACGCGCTGCCCGCCGCCGTCAGCGCCGCCGCGGCGGCCATGGCGCAGGGAAAGAGCGATGAAGAGGTCGCGCTGCTCGCCGCCATCTTTACGCAGCTGGGCGACAGCCTTGCGATGATCGTCGTTCTGCGCGCGTGCGAAAAAAGCGGCGGCAGCGAGGCGGAATAAGGGAATCAGTCCTTGGCCGCCTCTTCTTTGTCTTCGTCCTTTTTGCCGCCCAGGGTGATGAACACGCCCGCGACCAGCGTGATGGCCGAGCCGAGCAGGATGCGCGGCGTGAGCGTTTCATTTAAGAAGAGAATGCCGACAAAAATGCTCGTGATCGGCTCAAACGTACTCAAAATCGCTGCGCGCTGTGCGCCGATGAGGAACGTGCCCTTCTGGAAGAGCATGACCGCGCCGATGCAGATCGTCAGCGAAAAGGCGAGCGCCGCGAGCCATCCGGCGAGGGTCTGCGGCAGACAGAGCTGGTGCGAGAAGAGACAGAGAAAGAACATGCAGACCGCACTGATGAGCGCCATGTAGAAGGTCATACGAAAGCCCATGACCTCGTGGTGGCGGAAATGCGCTAAAAGCAGAATGTAGACGGCGTAGGTCACGCCGGACGTCAGCGCCAGCGCGACACCGAGCGGATCGACTGCACCGCTTGGGTCGATGAGAAGCAGAATGCCGAGGGAGCACAGGACCGCGCAGAAAAGCGCTTTTTTCTGCACCCGTTCGCGCAGCACCAGGCCGCCGAGCACCACGATGACGGGATAGGCGAAGTGGAATACCGTCGCCATGCCGGAGGCAAGATAGCGATACGAGCTGAACAGCAGGATCGGCGTGATACAGCAGCCGAAAAAGCCGGTCAGGCTGGTCTCGAGCAGCGCGCCGCGGCTGATGCGCAGCCCGCCCTGCTTTTGGCACAGCAGCGCGAGGACCGGGAGCGAGAGAAGATTGCGCAGAAACACCAGCGACATCGGCGTCACGCCCTGCGCGTAGAGAAAATTCGCGCCCAGCGGCATACAGCCGAAGATGACGGCGCTCAGGATCACGCAGAGATAGCCGAGCCACGGCGTTCGACGTTCCATGATTCTCCCCTCCTTTATATGAATAAAGTGAATGCATTTATCATACGCGCGCATTTCCTTCCGGTCAAGTGGGAAAAAGAAAAAACACCGCGTTGACAAATATTCTCGCGGCTGATATGCTGTGATATCATCAGAAAAAAGAGAGGAAAGCTATCATGTTTCTCTTTTATGTAAACCCGATATTGATCGCTGCGGCAGTCATTCCGGCCATTGTCCTGCTGCGCTTTGTCTACAAGGAGGACCGGCTCGACAAAGAGTCGCCGGGGCTGCTGCTCTCGCTCGTGATTTTCGGCATTCTATCGACATTTGCTGCCATCGTGACCGAGCAGATCGGCGAGGCGATCTTGGGCATTCTCCTGCCGCAGAGTTCGACCGCCTACAACGTGCTGCTCTACTTCGTTGTGGTCGCGCTGTCGGAAGAGGGCTTTAAGTACCTGCTGCTCAAGAAGCGCACGTGGTATTCAAGCGAATTCAACTGCCAGTTCGACGGCGTGGTCTACGCCGTGTTCGTCGCGCTCGGCTTTGCCCTGTGGGAGAATATCAGCTATGTGCTGATGTACGGTCTCGGCACGGCGGCTGTCCGCGCGGTCACGGCCGTGCCGGGGCACGCGTGCTTCGGTGTGTTCATGGGCGCTTTCTACGGCCTTGCCAAGCGCTACGACAACTTTGGCGACGAGTACCGCAGCCGCCGCTGCCGCCGCCTTGCCGTGCTCGTGCCGGTGCTGCTGCACGGCGCGTACGATTTCATCGCAACGTATGAGTACGACGGCTATGCATGGATCTTCGTTGTGTTCGTTGTGCTGCTCTTCGCCGCGGCGTACCGCATGATCAAAAAGCTCTCGCGCGACGACCGTTTCATCGACGGCAACGACTACTACCACTATGACGGCCCCGAGTTCTGAAGAATGAAAAAAGCGCCCGCTCACCGAGCGGGCGCTTTTTCTATTTGAAAGTTATAATTCCATTTCGTACAGCTCGTCGCCGGCCTTGTGGAATCCGGCGCGCTCGAACATCCGCTGAGACTGCGCATTGAACGAGTAGATCTCCGCGTGCAGCTTCAGAATCTGCTGTTCTCTTGCGAGCTTCACGATCTCGCCGTCGACAATTCTGCGTTCCATGACAGACCTCTCTTAAATGACGATTTTCGGCGGAAACGGGCTCAGATGTGCGCGATGCAGTCGTACGCGATGCGCTCTCCGCCGTCGAAGGCACCGTGAATGACGCCGCAGCGCCGGAAGCCATACGCTTCCAAAAGCCGCTGTATCGGGCGGTTATCCGCGTGCGTGTCGGCGCGCAGATAGCCGATCTGCGCGGTGCAGAAGTCAAAGCAGGCCTTCGACACGCCACGCGCTTTCCCGTTGGAGGCGAGACGGTGGATCGTGCCGTAGGGTTGATCGAGATGCCACGCGCCGTCTTCGATGACGCGGTAGCTCTCGTCCTCGCCGAGAAAGAGGGCGAATGTGCCGACGATCTCGCCATTTTCAAGCATCACATAGCTGCTGCCGCATGCGATATCATAGGTGACGATGCTGCGGTCTGGGTACTCGTCGCCCCATTGTGAGGCATTGCCGTTTGCGCGCATGTAGCGCTTTGCGGCGGCGAAGACGTCCAGCGCCGTGTCGACGTCCTGTAAGGTGGTTTTGCGAATTTCCATTTTAGCCCTTGTGCTGCTCGAACCAGCCGGTGATCTCGTTTAAGCGGCGGATGCGGTGCTTGGGCTTGCCGCTGCGGGAGAGCTCGTGGTTCTCGCCGCGGAAGAGCACAAGGCGGCTCTCGACGCCGTGCGCGATCAGCGCAGAGTACATCTGATAGCCCTGATCGACGGGGCAGCGGTAGTCCTCGAGCGAGTGGAGGAAGAGCGTCGGCGTTTTGACCTTGTCGGCGTACTTCATGGGGCTGTGCCACCAGAATTTTTCGACATCCGGCCAGATGGTCGAGCCGCACTGGTCTTCGGAGAAGTCGGGGCCGATGTCGGACACGCCGTAGAAGCTCGTCCAGTTCGAGATCGAGCGCTGGCTGGCGCAGGCGCGGAAGCGGTCGGTGTGGCCGATGATCCAGTTGGTCATAAAGCCGCCGTAGGAGCCGCCGGTTTCGAAGAGGTTATCTGCGTCCATCTCGGGATACTTTGCGAGCGCCGCGTCGCAGAACGCCATCAGATCATCGAAGTCGACCGTGCCGTACTTGCCGCGGATATCCATGAACGCGCCGCGGCCGTCGGAGCCAGTGGGATTGCAGAAGATGACGAAATAGCCACGGCTCGCCCAGTACTGCATCTCGTGATAGAACACGGGACCGTAGACGGTCTTGGGACCGCCGTGAATATCGAAGATGACGGGGTACTTTTTGCCCGCTTCGAAGTCCATCGGCTTTAGGATAAAGCCGTGCACCTCGTGGTCGCCCGCGGTGAGGTTGAGGGGGTCAGGCTGGGCAACGTATTTGCCGCGCAGCATTGCGTCGTTGAAGTGCGTGACGCGGCGGCCCGTCTCGTCGTAGAGCTCCTGCGGCTTCATATCCCAGAGCGCGCAGAGGAGCATTTTGCCGTTTTTGCGGTCAAAGCAGTCGACGCTGCCGTCGCGCACGAGGACGGGGGAGACGGTGCCGTCTTCGAGCTTGTAGAGCCCCGCGCCGTCGAAGCGCGTCGAGATGAAGTACAGCACGTCGCCGTCCATCTTGAACGCCTGACCGCCGCCGTGGCGGACGTCGCAGCCGACGGAAGAACCGATGGCCTCGCCGTAGACGGCGTAGGGCGTGACGGCAAGCGTCTCGTAGTCGAGCTTGTAAAAGTCGCAGTCCGTGTTCATGCCGAACTTGCCGTCCGCAGCCATGACGAGCAGGAAGGACTTGCCGAGCGCGTATGTCGCGATGACGAAGTCGGGGCGACTCTTGACGACGAGCTCCTGACGGCGCGAGGCAAGGTCGATGCGGTAGAGGTCCTGACCGCCGAAGTGCGCGGGGCGGGGGACGGAGACGTCGAGAAGACTGAAATAGACGGTCTTCTGATCCTCCGCGAGCTGGACATCGGAGACGTTGAAGCCCGCATCCGTCAGGCGGGTGAGGGACTTTTTCTTCGCATCGTAGTAGAAGAGACTTTCATACGCGCCGCGCGTGTATGTGCCGCCGTTCCACCACCAGGGTAGCTGAGAGATGACCTCGTAATCCTCGTTTTCCTTTTTGTCGTCAAAGTAGGCTTTCACGAGCTTCTTGTCGCCTTTATAGAGGTCCTCAAAGCCGGGAAAGGTCGAGCCGACGACAAGCAGGCCGCCGTTTTTGAGAGGGAAGACCTGCGAGACGGGGATGGGAAACGTGTAGGCAAGATCGGCCTCGCCGCCGTCGAGTGCGATCTTGTAGAAGCGGCTCGTGAGCGATGGTTCCTTTTCCCCCTCACGGTCGCCCGCGAAAAGAACCGTGTTTTCATCCAAGTAGCAGAACGAGGATTCCTTGCCGCCGCCGGTCAGCGCGCGGACGCGGCCGCCTTTTAAAAGATAGAGGCGGGATTCGTAGCAATTTTTTTCTTTTTTCGCCTGACTCACGGTGAAGCAGGCGCTTGTCCCCTCGGGGGAGAATGTCACGTTCGCAAGTGAGCGGACGGCGCAGAAATCGTCAATGGCGATGGGCTTCATGGGAAAACTCCTTTCATCCGTCTGCGCGCAGAGCGGCGCAAAATCACGCAAACATCATACCACAGCGACAAATTTATTGCAATCCGCGGCAAAATCCGTCGAAGCGCACAAAAAAACATCTGCGGAAACCGCAGATGTTCACAAAAAATGCCTTGACTTTTCTGTACCCATTTGGTAAAATAAAGCGCTTATAAACGGGAAAGGGCGAGGAAAATTCCCCACCCATTACCGAGAGAATAGCATACCGCGGCAAAAAAAGCAAGATGCAGTTCGCTTTGTTTTACAACAAAGCCGGGTGTGTCGAACTGAATAGAGCCGCCGCAATACATTCCTTCAAGCGGACAGGGCTTGAAGAAAAGAAAGGCGTGAAGAGCAAAATGGCCAAAGACAAGATGTATGGCAAAACCCTTCGCAAGAATTTCGCCCGACACGAGGAGATCGTGGAGATGCCGAACCTGCTGGCGCTTCAGAAGAAGTCCTACCAGTGGTTCCTCGATACGGGTCTGCGCGAAGTCTTTTCCGACGTCGCCTCGATCTCGAACTACGCGGGCAACCTGGAGCTGAGCTTCATCGACTACAAGATGGACGAAGCGCCCAAGTACGACGTGCTCGAGTGCAAGGCGCGCGACGCGACGTATGCCGCCCCCCTGAAGGTGAGTGTGCGCCTCTACAACAAGGAGACCGGCGAGATCAAGGAGCAGGAGATCTTCATGGGCGACTTCCCGCTCATGACCGAGTCCGGCACGTTCGTCATCAACGGCGCCGAGCGCGTGGTGGTTTCCCAGCTCGTCCGTTCCCCCGGCATTTACTACGGCAAGGAGATCGACCTTAAGACCGACCTCCCGCTGCTGACGTCCACCGTCATCCCGTACCGCGGCGCATGGCTCGAATACGAGACCGACGCCAATGAGATGTTCTGGGTGCGCATCGACAAAAACCGCAAGATCCCCATCACCGAGCTGGTGCGCGCCATCGGCTTCAAGACCGATGCCGAGATCCTCGAGCTGTTCGGCGATGACGACCGCGTGGCCGTCACGCTCGAAAAAGACGCCTGCAAGACCTATGAAGAGGCGATGCTCGAGATCTACCGCAAGCTGCGCCCGGGCGAGCCGCCCACGGTCGAGGCCTGCGAGACCCTCATCAACAACCTCTTCTTCGACCCGCGCCGCTATGACCTGTCCATGGTCGGCCGCTACAAGTACAACAAGAAGCTCTCCCTGTGGGCGCGCATCCGCGGGCAGAAGCTTTCCTTCCCCGTTGCCGACCCGCGCACGGGCGAGATCCTCTTCGACGCCGGCCACATCGTCACCGACGAGGAAGCCCGCGAGATGGATGCCATCGGCGTCAACGATGTGACCATCGAGGTCGATGGCCGTACGATGCGCGTGTTCTCCAACCACATGGTCGATCTTGACCGCTTTGTCGACTTTGACCCCGTGGCCGAGTGCGGCATCAAAGAGCGCGTGCGCGAGAGCGTGCTCAAGGAGCTGCTCGAGCAGTACAGCGGCGAGGAGCTCAAGGAAGCTATCCGCGACAACGCCGACCGCCTCGTCCCCAAGCACATTCTGGTCGACGATATCCTCGCCTCCATCAACTACATGAACGCGCTGGCGCACGGCATCGTCTATAAGGACGATATCGACCACCTCGGCAACCGCCGTCTGCGCTGCGTGGGCGAGCTGCTGCAGAATCAGTTCCGCATCGGTTTTTCCCGTATGGAGCGCGTCATTCGCGAGCGCATGACGATCCAGGATCTCGACATCGTCACCCCGCAGAGCCTCATCAACATCCGCCCCGTCACCGCGGCGATCAAGGAGTTCTTCGGATCGAGCCCTCTGTCCCAGTTCATGGACCAGACGAACCCGCTCGCCGAGCTGACGCACAAGCGCCGTCTGTCCGCTCTGGGCCCCGGCGGCCTTTCCCGCGAGCGCGCGAACATGGAAGTGCGAGACGTGCACTACAGCCACTATGGCCGTATGTGCCCGATCGAGACGCCGGAAGGTCCGAACATCGGCCTGATCTCCTACCTCGCGACCTACGCCCGCATCAATGAGTACGGCTTTATCGAAGCGCCGTTCCGCAAGGTCGACCACGAGACCTGCCGCGTGACCGACGAGATCGAATACATGACCGCAGACGTCGAGGACCAGTACATCGTCGGTCAGGCTGCCGAGCCTGTCGATGAAAACGGCTGTCTCGTCAACCAGCGTATCACCTGCCGCCACCGCGACGAGATCGTCGAGGTCGACCGTGACCGCGTCGACTATATCGATATCTCCCCGCGTATGATGGTCTCCATCGCGACGGCGATGATCCCGTTCCTGCCGAACGACGACGCGAACCGCGCCCTGATGGGCGCGAACATGCAGCGCCAGGCCGTTCCTCTGCTCCGCCCCGAGGCGCCGATCGTCGGCACCGGTATGGAGCATAAGATCTGCATGGATTCCGAGGTCGTCATCCTCGCCGAGGGCGACGGCATCGTCACCAAGATGGACGCGCGCGCCATCACTGTCGCCTACGACAACGGTGAGACGAAGGAATACAAGCTCACGAAGTTCCTGCGCTCCAACCACGGCACGTGCATCAACCAGCATCCGATCGTCGACGTCGGCGAGCGCGTGCATGGCCGCCGCCTGAACGAGAACGGCGTGTGGGAAGATCCCACTGTCCTTGCCGACGGCCCCGCGACCGATCAGGGCGAGATCGCTCTGGGCCGCAACATCCTCGTCGGCTTCATGACCTGGGAAGGCTACAACTATGAAGACGCCGTTCTTCTGAACGAGCGCCTTGTCCGCGAGGACTATTACACCTCCATCCACCTCGAAGAGTACGAGCTTGACGCACGCGACACCAAGCTCGGCCCCGAAGAGATCACCCGCGACATCCCCAACGTCGGCGAAGACGCACTCAAAGATCTCGACGAGCGCGGCATCATCCGCATCGGCGCGGAGGTCCACGCCGGCGACATCCTCGTCGGTAAGGTCACGCCCAAGGGCGAGACCGACCTGACCGCGGAAGAGCGCCTGCTGCGCGCCATCTTCGGCGAAAAGGCGCGCGAAGTGCGCGACACCTCCCTTAAGGTGCCCCACGGCGAGAGTGGTATCGTCGTCGACGCCAAGGTCTTCTCCCGCGAGGCGGGCGACGAGCTCGGCCCCGGCGTGAACATGGTCGTGCGCGTTTACATCGCGCAGCGCCGCAAGATCCAGCCGGGCGACAAGATGGCCGGCCGTCACGGCAACAAGGGCGTTGTCTCCCGCATCCTGCCGCAGGAGGATATGCCCTTCATGCCCGACGGTACGCCGCTCGATATCGTGCTGAACCCGCTGGGCGTTCCGTCCCGTATGAATATCGGTCAGGTGCTCGAGGTCCATCTGGGCTACGCCGCCAAGACCCTCGGCTACAAGGTCGCGACCCCAATCTTCGACGGCGCGAGCTACGAGGACATCCGCGAGGAGCTCATCAAGGCCGGTCTCGACCCCGAGGGCAAGAGCTGGCTGTACGACGGCCGCACCGGCGAGCGCTTCGACAACAAGGTCACCGTCGGTTACGTGTACTTCCTCAAGCTGCACCACCTGGTCGACGATAAGATCCACGCCCGTTCCACCGGCCCGTACTCCCTTGTCACGCAGCAGCCGCTCGGCGGCAAGGCGCAGTTCGGCGGCCAGCGCTTCGGCGAAATGGAAGTTTGGGCCCTCGAGGCTTATGGCGCAGCTTACACCCTGCAGGAGATCCTGACGGTCAAGTCCGACGACGTGACCGGCCGTGTGCGCACCTACGAGTCCATCGTCAAGGGCCACAACATCCCGCAGCCCGGCGTGCCCGAGTCGTTCAAGGTCCTTGTCAAGGAACTCCAGGCCTTGTGCCTCGATGTTCAGGTCCTCGACCGCGACGGCAACCAGATCGAGCTCAAGGAAGACGAAGACGCGATGGATACGTTCAACCTCGCCCGCATGGACGCCGAGGATGAGCGCCACCGCAGCAACCCTTTCGCCGATGAAGCCGAGCTCGAGGACGCAGGCTTTGAATATGTCGCTGATGATGAAGTCAACGCCGACTTTGCCAGCGACGATCAGGAAGACTGAGAAAAGGAGGAGCATATAGAAAATGAGTTACGCAACGTTTGACGCCATTAAAATCGGAATCGCTTCTCCGGAGATGATCCGTGAATGGTCTTACGGCGAGGTCAAAAAGCCCGAGACCATCAACTACCGCACCCTCAAGCCCGAGCGCGACGGCCTGTTCTGCGAGCGCATCTTTGGCCCCACGAAGGACTGGGAATGCCACTGCGGCAAGTATAAGAAGATCCGCTACAAGGGCAAGATCTGCGACCGCTGCGGCGTGGAAGTCACGCGCGCCAAGGTTCGCCGCGAGCGCATGGGCCACATCGAGCTCGCCACGCCCGTTTCCCACATCTGGTATTTCAAGGGTATTCCGTCCCGCATGGGCCTGCTGCTCGACATCAGCCCCCGCATCCTTGAAAAGGTGCTGTATTTCGCCGCTTATATCGTCACCGATCCCGGCGAGACCCCGCTGATGCGCAACCAGATCCTTTCGGAGAAGGAATACCGCGATATGCGTGAGAAGTATGAGGACGATTTCGACGCCGGTATGGGCGCCGAGGCCGTCAAGAAGCTCCTCCAGCAGATCGACCTCGAATCCTTGTCCGAGCAGCTCCACGCCGAACTCAAGAGCGCGAGCGGCCAGAAGAAGGCCCGTATCGTCAAGCGCCTTGAGGTCGTGGATGCGTTCCGCATCTCCGGCAACAAGCCCGAGTGGATGATCATCGACGTGCTGCCTGTCATCCCGCCCGAAATTCGCCCGATGGTCCAGCTCGACGGCGGCCGCTTCGCGACCTCCGACTTAAACGACCTCTACCGCCGCGTCATCAACCGCAACAACCGCTTAAAGCGCCTCATTCAGCTCAACGCGCCCGACATCATCGTGCGCAACGAGAAGCGCATGCTGCAGGAAGCGGTCGACGCGCTGATCGACAACGGCCGCCGCGGCCGCGCCGTCACCGGCGCGAACAACCGCGCACTCAAGTCCCTTTCCGACATGCTCAAGGGTAAGCAGGGCCGCTTCCGTCAGAACCTGCTCGGCAAGCGTGTCGACTACTCCGGCCGTAGCGTTATCTGCGTCGGCCCTGAGCTGAAGATCTACCAGTGCGGTGTGCCGAAGGAAATGGCACTCGAGCTGTTCCGCCCCTTCATTATGAAGAAGCTCGTTGAGGACGGCGCCGCCAACAACATCAAGTCCGCCAAGAAGATGGTCGATAAGGGCCGCACGGAGGTCTGGGACGCGCTCGACGTCGTCATCAAGGATCACCCCGTCATGCTCAACCGCGCGCCGACGCTCCACCGTCTCGGTATTCAGGCGTTCGAGCCGGTGCTGGTCGAGGGCCGTGCCCTCAAGCTCCACCCGCTGAACTGCACGGCGTTCAACGCGGACTTCGACGGCGACCAGATGGCTATTCATGTGCCCCTGTCTGCCGAGGCGCAGGCCGAGGCCCGTATCCTGATGCTCTCTGCCAACAACCTGCTGCGTCCTCAGGACGGCGGCCCTGTCACGGTGCCGACGCAGGATATGGTTTTGGGCTCCTACTACCTCACGTTCGAGCGCTTTGAAAACGGCGTTTCCCAGATGGATAACGACGAGTTCTGGCCGCAGGACGTCGACTTTGCCCTTGCCGGCAAGCGCTACGACGAGCTGACCGACGAAGAGAAGGCCAGCGTGAATCTGCACGTTTACCGCGACGAGGACGAGGCCATGCTCGCCTACAACGACCACCTCATCGGTATCCACCAGCCCATCCTTGTCCGCACGGTCAAGCAGATGCCGGACGGCACCATGGGCAGCAAGGTCGTGCGCGTTACCATCGGCCGCATCATCTTCAACCGCAACATCCCGCAGGACCTTGGCTTTGTCAAGCGCGTGGATGAAAACGGCGAGCCGACCGAAAACTACTTCGACTACGAGATCACCGAGGTCTGCGGCAAGAAGTTGCTCGGCAAGATCGTCGACCGTACGATCAAGCTGCACAACTTCACCATCGCGGCCGAAGTGCTCGATAACATCAAGGCCACGGGCTACAAGTTCTCCACCCGTGCGGCCATCAGCATCTCCGTTGCGGATATGACCATTCCGCCGGCAAAGTACACCCTCATTGCCGAGACCGAGCAGCGCGTCGTCGACATTGAAGACCAGTTCAAGATGGGCTTCATGACCGAGGACGAGCGCTACCGCGCTGTCGTCAAGGAGTGGGAAAAGACCACCGCGGACGTCACCGACGCCCTGCAGAAGAACATGGACCGCTACAACCCCATCTTCATGATGGCGGACTCCGGCGCCCGTGGTTCGATGAAGCAGATCCGTCAGCTGACCGGTATGCGCGGCCTGATGGCCAACACCGCCGGTAAGACGATCGAGATCCCGGTCAAGGCAAACTTCCGCGAAGGTCTGTCCGTCCTTGAATACTTCACCTCCTCCCGAGGCGCCCGTAAGGGCCTTGCCGATACGGCTCTTCGTACGGCAGACTCCGGTTACCTGACCCGCCGAATGGTCGACGTCTGCCAGGATGTTATCATCCGCTCCGACGACTGCGGCGCGACCCGCGGCATCACGATCAGCGAGATCAGCGAGAACGGCCAGGTCATCGAAAAGTTCTCCGAGCGCGTCAACGGCCGCTATCCGGTCCACGACGTGATGAAGCCCGGCACGGACGAGGTCCTCATTTCCAAGGATCACATGATGACCCCCGAGGATGCCGACCTCATGGAGAAGTTCGACATCCACTCCGTCGAGATCCGCACGGTGCTTACGTGCAAGGCCCACAGCGGCGTTTGCGCGAAGTGCTACGGCATGAACCTTGCCACGAGCAAGCCCGTCGGCCCCGGCGAGGCGGTCGGTATCATCGCGGCCCAGTCCATCGGCGAGCCCGGTACGCAGCTGACGATGCGAACCTTCCACACCGGCGGCGTTGCGGGCGGCGATATTACCCAGGGTCTTCCGCGAGTCGAGGAACTGTTTGAGGCGCGCCGTCCCAAGAAGATGGCGACCCTCGCCGAGATCGGCGGTAAGGTCCGCTTCGAAGAGGCGACCAAGGGCAGCCTGCTCAACATCATCGTCACCGCGGACGACGGCGACAACCGCATCTACTCCGTGCCGCACACCGGCCTGCGCGTGAACGACGGCGACGTCATCGCCAAGGGCACGCAGCTGCAGGACGGCGCGCTGTCCCCGCACGATATCCTTCGTATCCGCGGCACCTCCGCCGTTCATGACTACCTCATTCAGGAAGTTTTGAAGGTTTACCGTCAGCAGGGCGTTGACATCAACGATAAGCATATCGAGGTCATCGTCCGCCAGATGATGCGCAAGGTGCGCGTCGAGGAGTCCGGCGATACGAACCTGCTCTCCGGCTCTATGGTGGACCTTCTCGAATACGAGGATGCCAACGAGGAGATCCGCGCGCGCAACGCCGCGGGCGAGGTCAACGCCGAGACCGGCGAGCCGCTGCAGGAGGCTGTTGCCACGCAGCTGCTCATGGGTATCACGAAGGCCTCTCTTGCGACCGACAGCTGGATGTCCGCCGCGTCCTTCCAGGAGACCACGAAGGTCCTGACCGAAGCTGCCATCAAGGGCAAGGTCGACCACCTCGTCGGTCTGAAGGAGAACGTCATCATCGGTAAGCTCATCCCTGCCGGCGCAGGCCTGAACGCCTATCGTGACTTCGCCGAGGAGATCGTTCCCGAGCCCGAAAAGCCCGAGGAAGAGCCACATGAGCCGCGCATCATCACGAATGCCGTCGAAGTGTGAGTTAAGACCTCACGTATTGAATAGGTAAAAAGAGACGCGGAAAATTCCGCGTCTCTTTTTTGCCATTTTGGCGGAAAAAGGGAGAGCTTGACAGCCTCTTTTCAAAAGCTTGACGCACCAGCGCGGAACGCACAAAAAAATTCGGGAAAAGCCCGTCGTTTCAGCGATTATTTTGTATAGACGGACTTAAAAAACGCTTGACGGCTTGTGCACCTCATGGTATAATTTCAACTTGCGTGGGTATGTCCCACGGAATTTGTCATACCGTCAGGAGGGACCTGCCGTGACGCCGGATCTGTCCACTTGCCGCAAGGTAGCGGGCATCAAGCAGACGATGCGTGCACTGCGGGAACACCGCGCGGAAAAGCTGTATATCGCCTGCGATGCAGACCCAGCCGTGCTTGCGCTGATCGAAGCGCTCGCACGCGAAGAGAACATCGAGATCGACGATCGCGCCACGATGGCGCAGCTTGGCCACAGCGCGGGCATCGCCGTTGGTGCGGCGGTGATCGCCGTTCTGAGAAATTAAGGTTTTTTCGGGATATTTTACCGATATCCTGTAAAAAATATATATCACATCATTTCAGGAAAGGAGAAACAAGAATGCCTACTTTTAACCAGTTGGTTCGCAAGGGCAGACAGCAGTCGACTTACAAGTCCAACTCCCCGGCTCTGCAGTATGGTCTTAACACGCTGAAGAACAAGGAGACCGACCTCGCCTCTCCCCAGAAGCGTGGCGTTTGCACCGCAGTTCGTACTGCGACCCCGAAGAAGCCGAACTCCGCTCTTCGTAAGATCGCCCGTGTCCGCCTCACCAATGGCTATGAGGTCACCGCTTACATCCCCGGCGTCGGTCATTCCCTGCAGGAGCACTCTGTGGTCATGATCCGCGGCGGCCGTGTGAAGGACCTCCCTGGTGTGCGTTACCACATCATCCGCGGCACTCTGGACGCTCAGGGCGTGCAGGGCCGTATGCAGTCCCGTTCCAAGTACGGCGCCAAGCGCCCGAAGCAGAAGTAAGGCTGCGACCTTGAAATGAGCTTTGCCGAAAAGGTTTGATATATATTTTTGTGTCATTCACCTCTTTGGCAGGCCGGAACACGATGGGGGAGAGCCCCATTCGCGAGTACCTATGATTTCTAAATTATAAGAAGGAGGGAAGCAAAGTGCCCAGAAGAGGTAATGTTCCCAAGAGAGAAGTTCTGCCCGATCCTATGTACAACAGCGTCCTGGTGACCAAGCTCGTCAACAGCGTGATGCTCGACGGCAAGAAGGGCGTCGCCCAGAAGGTCGTCTACAGCGCGTTCGACATGATCAAGGACAAGACCGGCAACGAGCCTCTCGATGTTTTCAACCAGGCCATGGAGAATATCATGCCCAGCCTGGAGACCAAGTCCCGCCGCGTCGGCGGTGCCACCTATCAGGTGCCGATGGAGGTCCGTCCCGCCCGTCGTCAGACCCTCGGTCTGCGTTGGCTGACGGCCTATGCCCGTGCCCGTGGTGAGCGCACCATGGCCGAGCGCCTGGCTGGCGAGATCATGGATGCTGCCAACAACAGCGGCAGCGCCGTGAAGAAACGCGAAGATACCCACAAGATGGCCGAATCCAACAAGGCATTCGCCCACTTCCGCTGGTAACGGAGGAACGAGAGAATTATGGCAAGAAAAGTCTCTCTGGAAAACACCAGAAATATCGGCATCATGGCCCATATCGACGCTGGCAAGACCACGACTACCGAGCGTATTCTGTACTACACCGGCGTCAACTACAAGATCGGCGAGACCCACGACGGTACCGCCACGATGGACTGGATGGCTCAGGAACAGGAGCGTGGTATCACCATCACCTCCGCTGCCACCACCTGCTACTGGAAGGGCAGCAAGAACCAGTTCCCGCAGACCCGCTTGAACATCATCGACACCCCGGGCCACGTCGACTTCACCGTTGAGGTCGAGCGCTCCCTGCGCGTTCTGGACGGCTCTGTGACCGTTCTCTGCGCCAAGGGCGGCGTTGAGCCCCAGTCTGAGACTGTGTGGCGTCAGGCCGATAACTACAAGGTCCCCCGCATGATCTACGTCAACAAGATGGATATCATGGGCGCGGACTTCTACAACGTTCTGCACATGATCCACGACCGTCTCAAGTGCAACGCTGTCCCCATCCAGCTGCCGATCGGCTCTGAAGATACCTTCAAGGGCATCATCGACCTGGTGGAGATGGACGCTGATATCTACTACGACGAGCTCGGCAAGGACATGCGCGTCGAGGAGATCCCCGAGGACATGCTCGAGCTCGCTCAGGAGTATCGCACCAAGCTTGTTGACGCTTGCGCCGACCTGAACGACGAGATCATGGAGCTGGCGCTCGAAGAGAAGCCCGTTCCTCAGGACCTCATCCGCAAAACCATCCGTCAGGCCACCATCGACAATAAGATGGTTCCTGTCACCTGCGGTACCTCTTACAAGAACAAGGGCGTTCAGAAGCTGCTGGACGCGATCGTCGACTACATGCCGTCCCCCGTGGATATCCCCGCGATCGACGGTGTGAACCCCGATACCGGTGAGGAAGATGTCCGTCACGCGGACGATAACGCTCCGTTCTCCGGTCTCGCGTTCAAGATCGCGACCGACCCGTTCGTCGGCCGTCTGTCCTTCGTTCGCGTGTACTCCGGTATTCTGAATACCGGTACCGCCGTTCTCAACTCCACCAAGCATCAGAGAGAGCGCATCGGCCGCATCCTGCAGATGCACGCCAACCACCGCGAGGATATCGAGTGCTGCTACGCCGGCGACATCTGCGCCGTCATCGGCCTCAAGAACACCACCACCGGTGATACGCTCTGCGATGAAAAGGCTCCGATCATCCTGGAGTCCATGGAATTCCCCGAGCCCGTGATCCGCGTCGCCATCGAGCCCAAGACCAAGGCCGGTCAGGAGAAGATGGGCATCGCGCTGATGAAGCTGGCTGAGGAAGACCCGACCTTCAAGACCTACACCGATGAAGAGACCGGTCAGACCATCATCGCCGGTATGGGTGAGCTCCATCTGGAGATCATCGTCGACCGTCTGCTCCGTGAGTACAAGGTCGAGGCGAATGTCGGCGCTCCTCAGGTCGCCTACAAGGAGACCATCACCAAGGCTGTCGATCAGGATACCAAGTACGCCCGTCAGAGCGGTGGTAAGGGTCAGTACGGTCACGTCAAGATCCATGTCGAGCCCAACGAGTCCGGCAAGGGTTACGAGTTTGTCAACGCCCTCGTCGGCGGCGCGATCCCCAAGGAATACGTTCCCGCGATCGATGCCGGTATTCAGGGCGCCATGCTCTCCGGTGTTCTCGCCGGGTACCCGGTCGTCGACGTCAAGGTCACGCTGTACGACGGTTCTTATCACGAGGTCGACTCCTCTGAAATGGCGTTCAAGATCGCCGGCTCCATGGCCTTCAAGGAGGCCTGCCAGAAGGCCGGCCCGACGCTGCTCGAGCCGATCATGAAGGTCTGCGTCATCGTCCCCGACGAGTACATGGGCGACGTGATCGGCGACCTCAACTCCCGCCGTGGTCAGATCCAGGGCTTCGAGGCCCGCAGCGGCGCGCAGCAGATCGACGCTTTCGTTCCTCTGGCTGAGATGTTCGGCTACGCGACTGACCTCCGCTCCTGCACGCAGGGCCGTGGCCAGTACACGATGGAGCCCGCGCATTATATCGAGATCCCGAAGAACATTCAGGAGAAGATCATCAACCAGCGCACGAACCGCGCCTGATAAAAAGGTATTGCAAAATACCGCGTTTTACGGTAAAATACCGGTGTATGTAAATGACACCGGCAAACAACGAAATTTTTTCATAGGAGGATCACTCTAATGGCTAAGCAGAAATTCGAGCGTACCAAGCCCCACGTAAACATTGGTACCATCGGTCATATCGACCATGGTAAGACCACCCTGACCGCCGCGATCACCAAGTTCCTCGCCATGCAGGGCGGTGCTGACTACACCGATTACAGCTCCATCGATAAGGCTCCGGAAGAGCGCGAGCGTGGTATCACCATCAACACCGCTCACGTTGAGTACCAGACCTTCGACCGCGTTGGCCACAACTACAAGACCGGCGAGGACAACGCCCAGATTCAGGGTCGTCACTATGCCCACGTCGACTGCCCGGGCCACGCCGACTATATCAAGAACATGATCACCGGCGCTGCTCAGATGGACGGCGCTATCCTGGTCATTGCTGCTTCCGACGGCCCCATGGCCCAGACTCGTGAGCACCTGCTGCTCGCCCGTCAGGTCAACGTGCCTTCCGTTCTCGTTTTCCTGAACAAGTGCGACCAGGTCGACGATGAAGAGCTGCTCGAGCTCGTCGAGATGGAAGTCCGCGAGATGCTCGACTTCTACAGCTTCCCCGGCGACGAGACCCCGATCATCCGCGGCAGCGCTCTGAACGCCCTGATCTCCGAGTCCAAGGACATCGACGCTCCCGAGTACAAGTGCATGCACGAGCTCATGGACGCTGTTGATACCTGGATCCCCACGCCCGACCGTAAGGCCGACCAGCCGTTCCTGATGCCCGTTGAGGACGTCTTCACGATCTCCGGTCGTGGTACCGTCGCTACCGGCCGTGTTGAGCGTGGCCAGCTGAAGCTCGGCGAGGAAGTCGAGATCATCGGTCTGACCGACGAGCGTCGCAAGACCGTCGTCACCGGTATCGAAATGTTCCACAAGCTGCTCGACTACGCCGAGGCTGGTGATAACATCGGTACCCTGCTCCGTGGTGTTGCCAAGAACGAGATCGAGCGCGGCCAGGTTCTGTCCAAGCCCGGTTCCATTCACCCCCTCACCAAGTTTGTTGGTCAGGTTTACGTCCTGAACAAGGACGAGGGCGGCCGTCACACCCCGTTCTTCAACAACTATCGTCCTCAGTTCTACTTCCGTACCACCGATGTCACCGGCGTCATCACCCTGCCCGAGGGCACCGAGATGTGCATGCCCGGCGATAACGTCGACATGAAGGTCGAGCTGATCACCCCGATCGCTATCGAGAAGGGTCTCCGCTTCGCTATCCGTGAAGGCGGCCGTACCGTCGGTTCCGGCGTCGTCATCGAGACCGAGGCCTAATTGATCCACTGAGGGTCATCCAAAGACTTCAAAAAGCAGCAGGTCGCAAGACCTGCTGCTTTTCTATTATCGAAAGTGCAAAGGAAGTGCGAAGCCAGCGGCTTCGCACTTCCTTTATTCATATTTGGCCCAGACCCAGCGGTCGAAGTCATCCGAGCGGAAGGCGGCGAGCTTTGATGCATAGTCCGCATTGACTGTGGTAAAGCGACGAAGTCCGTCGTTTATCTGCACCAGTGGGTCGATGCTGCGCTTTTTGGCGGCGATCTTGACGGCGTAAGTACCCTCCGGCTTTTGCGCGCCAGACCGCGTACCGATTATGCGGCGATAATCCTGCCAGCGCGCGGCGAGGACCGGATCAGAGAGGAGCAGGGCGATGACATGAGGTTCGTCGAGGTAGAGATCATCCACCGTCAACACATTGCGCTGCCGTGCCTCACGCAGGAGATCGGCCAATGCCTGCATGCTGAAGCGGTCCTCATCGGAGACGAACCACTCCGACTGCCGCAGCGAGAGCTGGGTAAAGATGTCGGCAATCTCCGCGTGCGCAAAGCAGAGCTCATCGATGTTTTCCTCGTTTTTGCCGACAAAGATGTCGTCAAAAATGCGTTTCAGCTCTGCTTTTGGACAGTGGAAAACAAGATGCGCGTTGCCGAGCGTATATTCGAGCCGGTCGGCGGAGAGACGGGGCGAATCGTTGTCGGCGATGGGATAGCGGTGGTAGTCGTCCACATCGTCGAGCGTCAGGCCGCTTTTATCGAGCAGCGCCATGAGTTCCGGCGACGAGGCGATCATCATGCGTGTGCGGCTTTCGGTCGTTTCCTGCCGCATGTGGTCACCGTTCAGAAAGTCGACCACGTGGGCGAATGCGGGCGTCGCAATGTCATGCAGTAGTCCCGCGACAGATTGCTTCAAGCCATGCGTGAAGTGCCAGACGATGGCCGCTGTGCCGAGCGAATGCGTATAGCGCGAATACGGCGGAACGGCGTCGCGGTAGATGGGATAGGCCGTGTATTCGCAGCCGCAGTGCATGCCGACGCGCAAAAGCCGCTGCATCACGGGCGTTTCGGCCATGGCGAGGAGCTCCGGCGGCAGGGAAGCGGTGTAGATATCGGTATACATAATATCCTTTCCAAAAGAAAAGCGCCTTGCCGCGGCAAGGCGCTTTTTTGATTGAATCAGCCGATCTGGCGGGTCTCAACGGTCTCGTCGCACTCGACGCTGTCGATCTGCGCGCCGAGGTTGCGGAGCTTGCCGATGATATCCTCATAGCCGCGCTCGATATAGTGGACGTTCGAGACCTCGCTCGTGCCCTCAGCGGCCAGCGCGGCGATGACCATGGCGGCGCCCGCGCGGAGATCGTAGGCCTGCACGCTCGCAGCGGTCAGGTGGTCGACGCCTTCGATGACGGCGCTGCGGCCCTCGACGCGGATCTGCGCGCCCATGCGCGTCAGTTCGCCGACGTAGCGGTAACGGTTGTCCCACACGCCCTCGGTGACCATGCTCGTCCCCTCGGCAAGGCAGAGGGCAACGGTGATCTGTGGCTGCATATCGGTCGGGAAGCCGGGATAGGGCAGCGTCTTGACGTTGGTGCGGCGAAGCTTGCCCGAGCGGCGCACGAGCAGCGTGTCGTCCTGCTCCTCGACCTGCACACCCATCTCCTGGAGCTTGGCGGTGATGCAGTCCATGTGCTTGGGGATGATGCCGCGCACGAGGACTTGTCCGCCGCAGGCGGCGACAGCCGCCATGTAGGTGCCCGCCTCGATCTGGTCGGGGATAATGGCATACGTGCCGCCGTGGAGCTTGTCCACGCCGAAAATGCGGATGGTGTCGGTGCCGGCGCCCTTGATGTTCGCGCCCATGGAGTTTAAGAAGTTGGCAAGGTCGACGATATGCGGCTCCTTGGCAGCGTTTTCGATGACGGTGGTGCCGTCGGCGAGCGCCGCGGCCATCATAATGTTCATCGTCGCACCGACGGAGACCACGTCGAGGTAGACGTTCGCGCCCTTCATGCGGTCGCCGCTTGCCTTGGCGCAGATGAAGTCGCCCTCGCGTACCTCGGCGCCCATGGCGGCGAAGCCCTTGACATGCTGGTCGATGGGACGCACGCCGCCGAAGTTGCAGCCACCGGGCATCGAGACCTCGGCCTCGCCGAAGCGGCCGAGCAGCGCGCCGATGAGGTAGTAGGAGGCGCGGATCTTGTGCGCGAGCTCCTGCGAGACCTGCGTGGTGGCAATATGGCGGCAGTCGATCTCAACATCGCTGCGGTTGAGGAAACGGACATTCGCGCCGAGCTGCTCTAAAATTTTGAGCAGCGCGGTCACGTCGGAGATCTGGGGAATATTTTCGATGCGGCAGACGCCGTCGACCAGAAGGGCGGCGGGAATGATGGCGACCGCGGCGTTCTTCGCGCCGCTGATGTGCACTTCACCAAAGAGCGGATGACCGCCCTGCACGATGTATTTCGTCATAGTAACTCCTTAATAAGAGACGGTGAGACTTCTTTTCCTTATCGTAAAAACAGCAGGGGAAAACCGCCTGCTCATGGTATTCACATAATACATCAACAGTATACCAAAAAAAACAGAAAAAGCAATGCTGCACAGTAAGAAATTAGAAATGTTGCAAGAAAAATTTCATTCTCGTGTGATCTCACCGGTCTTGCAGTTCACATAATAACTACTGACATCCGTGGAGATGCGCCACACGCCTTGCAGCCGCAGCGGCGAGGCAGACGACGTCTGGAGAAGATACCCTTCGTCCAGCGCTCGGACCTCGGTACATACGACGCCCGAAACGCTGCAATAGTCCAGAAAATGCACAAGCGCGTCGACCGCGTCGAGGCCGTCTGTGCGGCGGCCCTCGTCGAGCGCGGGCAGAAAGGTACCGGAAACGCCGGTGAGCGAGCTGTCAGAAAACGTGAGCGTCAGCGAGGCGTTAAAGATGAGCTGACCTTTTTCGCTGCGCATGCCCGTGACGCTGCCGCTGCCATCCGTGAGCTGGGAGGTGAGAAAAGTGTAGCCAAACGTTTTGAAAAGCTGTTTGCTAAAGCTCTCGGGATCGTCGACCGGTCGGGAGAGAAGCGCGTCGGCCGTGCCGCCGGAGCGGATGGAACACGAGCCGTATTCGCCGGTGAAGCGGCTCACACCGCCGCCGGAATCGCTGCTCTCGGCAGTGCCGAGCAGGGCGGAGGCGAAAGCCTCTTCGCGTGCGGCGTCGCGCTCAAGCGAGAGGGAGAGGTGCGTTTCCTCATCGGGCAGCAGCGCGCGGTCAAAGGCGACGCCGTTTTTTTCAAAAAGCGTGCAGAGCTGCTCGACGCGGCGCTCGTTCGAGTCGCGCTCCTCGGCGCGGCGGCTGAGCAGCAGGAAGAGCAGAAACACGTTGACGAGCAGCAAAATGACGATGACGATATTTTTGAGCCGCGAGGTTTTCATGTTCGGGCGTCCTTTCCGGAAAGATCAGTCGGCAAACCAGCCGACGCCGACGGTGTCCGCGCCGTGCTCGTCGTAGCAGACGTGCAGCTCGGCGCTCAAATATTTGCTGTCCGCGATGGCCGCGGCCTGCCGGATGGGCAGCAGCAGTGCGGGCGAATCGCTGAGCGTATAGCTGCGGCAGTGGAGGGAAAATTCTGTGATGGTCTGGCCTTCAATCGTGACCGTAGCGGCGTGGCTGCCGTCGGAAAAGCGCAGCGGCGTACCGCCGACCGCATAGTCAAAGCTCACGGTGAAGTGCTTGTTGCTGCTGTCGATCTCGCTGAGATAGAGCTCGGCGTCGCCGCTTACGTCGCGAAGCAGCGTGAAGGCGAGGCGCTGCGCGCCCGCGACGGCTTCGAGCATCGTGGGCTTTTCGGTCGAGGCGGCGGAGACATAGTAGAGCGAGCCCGCCTCGGCCTCGTCCGCGCCCTGATAGAAGACGCTGCCGTCGGGCTCAAGGCGCAGCGTGCCGTAGACCTCTTTGATAATGGTGTTGCCGGAGGAGTCGGTGTAGCCGCTTTCCGTGTGGGGGTTGAACTCCGCAAGGCGCAGAAATGTCGCCTGATCGGTGAGGGCATTGCTCGCCGAGAGCGTGTAGCGCTGCGGCGGTTCGCTGAAAATGAGCGTGTAGGGCGAGAGTTGAGAGAACTCGCCCGAGAGTGAGAACGCAAAGTCCGTACCGTTGCCGTCGAGCGATGCGAGCGATTCGCGCAGCGTCGCGCTGCTCACAGCCGTCTGGCTTAAGAAGAAGCCCTGATCGGCGTCCTGCAGATAGAGCGTTGCGCCGTTTTCCGCGGGGCAGAGCACAAGCCGCGTGACGCGCAGGAGCGAGGACTCCGGTGCGTCGTTGACGCCGAGAATGCGGCTGAGCACTTCGAGCGGCGTGGGGGCCTCCAGATCGAGGTAGATGCTGCTCGCGTGCAGTGCGGTGAGCAGCTTTTCACCGCTGCACGCTTCATAAGTGGTAGCAGAGCCAAGCGCCTCGCCGAAAAACGTGCCGGCGAGCTCAAAATCTGTGTCAAGCGTCGTGATGGCGCTGAGCCCGTAGCGGGCGTATTCGTTCGTGAACACCACGCGCACGGGGAGCGCGAGCTCGGTCAGATCGGTGGTGACGGCGGTATCGGTCGAGGTGTCGCCCGCGAGCCAGTCCTGCGCGAGCTCGTAGGGCGTCTTGCCCGCAAGGTCGCCGACAAGCGGCGTCTGGATCAGAAGCAGCACGGCGGTAACGGTCAAAACGGCGATCGCGGCGTTTTGCAGATGGCTCATGAGCGTGGCGTTCTTATTCATGGGAATCCTCCCCGCCGATGGGCTGGGTGATGGGCAGCTCTAAGCGGACGGTCGTGCCGGGGCCGGGGCGGTCAACGAGCGTGAGCGAGCCGTGGTGACGCTGGACGATCTCCGTCGCGATGGAAAGGCCGAGGCCTGTGCCGCCGGATTCGCGCGATCTTGCTTTGTCGACGCGGTAGAAACGCTCGAAAATGCGGCTGCGGTCGGCCTCGGGAATGCCGATGCCGTCGTCCGCGACCTCCATCCAGACAGTTTCGCCCTCGCTGCCCGCGGTGACACGGATGTGGCCGCCGTCGGGCGTGTACTTGACGGCATTGCTGAGGACGTTGAGCATGACCTGCTCGATGCGGCCGCGATCGCCCATGATGAGCGGGAGATTTTCGGTATAGTCGTGCGTGAGCTCGTGCTTGTGGCGGCGGGCCTCAAGCTCCGTCGAGCGGAGCACGGAGTCGATGGCGGCGGAGAACGGGAAGCGCGCCATATTCATCTCGCTGCGGCCGGAGTCAAGGCGCGAGAGCGTCAGAAGGTCCTGCACGATGTGGGTCATGCGGTCCGTTTCGCTGATGACAACGTCGAGAAAGTCATTCTCTGTCTCGCGGCTCAGATCGTCGCCCGCCTCCCGAATGGTCTCGGCATAAGAGCGGACATTGGTGAGGGGGGTGCGCAGCTCGTGGGAAACGTTGGCGACGAACTCCTTGCGGCGCTCCTCGGTTTTGCGCTGCTCGGTCACGTCATGCAGCACGATCAGAACGCCGCCGCTTTCCTCGTCGGAAAATGGCGCAAAGTAAAGCTCCACGCTGCGCTCGCCGACGGAAAGTTCCCCTTCCACATAGTCGCTGCGCTGCATGGTGATGACATGGGAAAACGGGCAGATGGACTCGAAGAGCTCGCTGTAAACGCATTTGTCCGCCGTGCGGTTCAAGAGCTCGCACGCGGCGGGGTTGCAGTGGATGAGCTTGCCGCTGCCGTCGTAGGCGACGACGCCATCGCTCATGTGGAGAAACAGCGTGTCGAGCTTGTTGCGCTCGTTCTCCACGGCTTCGAGCGTGGAGTGGAGCACGGACGCCATGTCGTTGAATGTGGTGGTCAGAACGCCGATCTCGTCCGTCGATTCGACAGCAAGCGTTTCGTCGAAGTCGCCGGTCGCGATGCGCTCGGCGCCCTCGGTCAGTTTTTCAATGGGGTCGATCATGGTCTTGGCGAGCAGGAACGACAAAAGCACCGAGACGAGAAGACCGACGAGCAGTGCTTGCAGAATGATGAACAGCAGCTCAGAGTTCAGCGACGAGACCGTGGTGCGACTGTCGCGGATGTAGATGATGAAGCTGTTGTCGCCGCCGGAGATCGGGATGGCGACATCCATATAGCTTGCGGCAAGGTCGCTGTGATCGCCGACCTCGCCGTTGCGCGCGGTGAGGATATTTTCCGTCTGCTCAAGCAGCTGGCCGTCCTCGTTGCTCGAAGCGAGCACTTCGCCGCTGCGGCCGTCGAGAACATAGTAGTTGCGGTTGCGCGAGTCAATGCTCAGTGTGCCGGAGTAGGCCTCGAGCATCGTTTGCAGGCGCGCGGCGCCGTCCTCCTGCGCGGCCTCTTCGCGCAGTGAGCTCACGAACGCGGCGTTGGACTCGCCGAACACTTCGCTCATCTGCTCGTAAAAATCGTCAATATAGAAGTTCGTGACGCTGGTCATCAAAAACGCGCCCACCACCGCCATCAGCGAGGTGACGAGCAGCAGCATGATCATCACGAGCTTCATATGCAGGCTGCGGAACATAGCAGGAGACTCCTTTCCCGGAAAAGTGCGCGCAACTTACGCCTGCGCGGAGAAATAATAGCCCACGCCGCGGCGCGTGAGGATGTAGGCCGGCGCGGCGGGGTTGTCCTCAATCTTTTCGCGCAGGCGGCGGACGGTGACGTCCACCGTGCGCGCGTCGTCGCCGACGTAGCCATAGTTCCAGACCTGCTCCATCAGGTCGACGCGGGAGAAGACCTTGCCGGGGTGGCTCGCGAGGAACGTCAAAAGTTCATACTCGCGCTGCGTGAGGTCAATGGGCACGCCGTTTTTGCGCACCTGAAAGCTGTCGGTGTTGATGGTGATGCCGCCGCCGGCGCTCATGGCGTTGTCCTCCGCCGCGGGAGCGGAGAGCATCGTTGTGCGGCGGATGTTCGCTTTGACGCGCGCGAGCAGCTCGCGCATGGAAAAGGGCTTGGTGATGTAGTCGTCCGCGCCGATCTCAAGGCCCAAGATCTTGTCCTCCTCCTCTTCGCGCGCGGTCAGGATGATGACGGGCACGTTGTCGCCCTCGGCGCGCAGCGCGCGGCAGACGTCAAAGCCCATCATTTTGGGCATCATCACGTCGAGAAGAATGAGGTCTGGCTTTTTCTCGCGCGCCATGGCAAGGCCCGCCTCGCCGTCGTAGGCCTCGAGCGTGTCGTAGCCGGTGCGCTGAAGGTTGAAGCGGATGATATCAACGATGTTTTTCTCGTCCTCCACGATGAGGACGGTCTTCTTCTGTTCCATTAGTTCTCTTTCTCCTGTCTCTCTTTTTGCGCTGTGCGCAGGGCGTGGACCTTGAGGATGCCGCAGACGGTCTTCGCGTCCTCGATCTCGCCGCGCATGACGCGCGCGAGCATTTCATCAAACGGCGTGCGGTAAAGCTCTAAAAACTCGTCCTCGTCAGGATTCTGCTCACCGAAGGTCAGACCCTCGGCAAGATAAAGGTGCAGCACCTCGCTGTAGCAGCCGGGGGAGACGAGGAGCTTGCCGAGATTCGTCATGCGCTTCGGCGTTGCGCCCGTTTCCTCCTTCAGCTCACGCAGCGCGGCCTCATCGGGGTCCTCGCCACGCTCCAGTTTCCCTGCGGGAATTTCCTCAAGCACACGGGAGAAGACGTAGCGGTACTGCTTCACGGTGAGCACGTTGTCATTTTCGTCAAGGGCGACAATGGCGACGCCGCCGGGGTGGTCGGCGACTTCGCGTACGCTCGTTCTGCCGTTTGGCAGGAGCACGTCGTCGCGGTAGATATGCAGAATTTTTCCCTCGTAGATCGTCTCGCGGGAAAGCTGGCGTTCGGTCAGATCCATGATAAAACTGCCTCCTGAGTGCGGCGGATCGCCGCCAAAGCATGGGATAGATACTAAAATTATAGCACGGCGGCGGGCGGAATTCTACTATAAATTAAAGTGGATGGGCAGAATAGAGCGGAATGCGGCGTTTTTTCGAATTGTTACGTTTTTGTGACAGCCCTTGTGCTGGGCGAAAAAGTATGCTACACTATCATGGAAACGCAAAGGAGGCGATGTGCCGTGGCGGAGAAAAAGGGGATAAAAATCGCGGCGCAGAACCGCAAGGCGTTCCACGACTATTTTGTCGAAGACCGCTACGAGGCGGGCATCGAGCTCAAGGGCACGGAGGTCAAGTCCATCCGCGCTGGCACGCTCAACCTGAAAGACAGCTATGTCATCGTCAAAAACGGCGAGGCGAACGTGCTGTCGATGCACATTTCGCCCTACGACAAGGGCAATATCTTCAACCATGACCCCGACCGGCCCAAAAAGCTCCTTCTGCACAAGCGCGAGATAGGCAAGCTCTATTCGCTCGTCAAGCAGGACGGCTACGCGCTGATCCCGCTGAGCGTTTACTTCAAGGACTCGCGCGTGAAGGTCGAAGTCGGTGTGTGCAAAGGTAAGAAAAACTACGACAAGCGCGAGGACGCCGCCAAGCGTGACGCCAAGCGCGAGATCGACCGCGCGATGAAAGCGCGGAGATAAGGAGAGAAATTATGGCAAATCCGATCGTGACCATCGAAATGGAAAGCGGCGCGGTGATGAGCGGCGAACTCTATCCAGAGATCGCGCCCAACACCGTCAATAACTTCATCGCGCTGGCAAACTCCGGCTTTTACGATGGCGTGGTGTTCCACCGCGTTATCCCCGGCTTTATGATCCAGGGCGGCGACCCGGACGGCAACGGCACAGGCGGCCCCGGCTACGAGATCAAGGGTGAATTTTCCGCCAACGGCTTCAAGAACGATCTTAAGCACACGCTGGGCGTTCTCTCGATGGCGCGCACGATGATCCCCGACAGCGCGGGCAGCCAGTTTTTCATCATGGTGGCCGACGCGCCGCACCTTGACGGTCAGTATGCGGCGTTTGGTAAGATCACCGAGAATGCGCAGGCCGCTGTGGACATCTCCCGCGTGAACCGCAACATGTACAACGACATGCCGAAAAAGCCACAGGTCATCAAGACCATCCGCGTGGATACGCAGGGCGTTGACTATCCCGAGCCGGAGAAGATGTAATTTCGTTTCCTTTTGCTTTCGCATACCTGACGGGTTTCCCGTATTCGCGGCGCACTTGTCGTGCGCCGCTCACACGGGGGCGTACCGGTTTCGACGGGGGTGTGGAGGCAGGATAAGCGGGCAGAGGCGCCTGGCCTCTATAAAACGGGTAACTTATAAATTAAAGAACAACAACGAAGTTGCTCTCGCTGCCTAAGTAGGCGGCCGTCTGAACCGGAGAGGCCACGGACCGGGGAAGGCGTCGTAAACGTGGCGTCCGTGAGGCGGGAAAGAGTTGACCTGCCCACGCATCATGACTCTACCAAAGCGTAAGGTCCGTCAGGTGTCCTTGCACGGAGGGAATGTTTAAATCCTGACTGCGCCCGGAGAAAGTCCTGTTAAAGTGCTTTCGGACGCGGGTTCGACTCCCGCCGCCTCCACCAAAAGAGGAAGCGTCGAACTCTTCTTTTACAAGAATGAGTTTGCGCTTGTGTATAGGTTGGGGGACGCCTGATGGCGTCCCCTTTCCGTTTTCGTTGCCACGAAACGCCGTATTTTGCGTTTTAAGGCGTTTTAAGCCCGTTGGGGTACTCGTGTACCCCTCGGGCTTTTTCGTGCCTTAAATCGCCTCTGAAGCGGTCTGAGGACGTTCGAGCGCCCATGTGCATCTCGCATCCGCTCGATGCAAGGGTGGCCGCCCTGCGGGCGGCGGTTGGATGTGGGCGGACGTACAGAAGGGGTGCGGCATGGGCTTGGGAGGTTATGCCGATTTGCGCGTTCCGTCGTTCGTGCACACTACCCTGCACACCATGCACACTATCCTGCACACCATTTTTGGCCATAGTGTGCAGCTTAAATCTTGGTTTATCAGGGGATTTAGGGGTACTGCACACTATGCACACCATTTTATAAGTCTTATATATGAAAATATATAAATTCCCTCACGTATATATAAGTCATTGGAAAAAAGGTGTGCATGGCGTGCAGGGCGGCGAGAAAGCATCGGAAAAGGCTCATAAACGAGAGAAAACAAGAAAAATAGCCTGCACACTTCAATGAAAAATGGTGTGCAGCTAAGTGTGCAAGGCGTGCCGAAGGTGTGCAGCGCACGTCGGAATGACACCCCTTTTCCTTGGCGTACTTCTTCTGCCTCCGACTTTTTCAGGGGGCGCAAGCGAACTTTTTTGAATTGATTTCTGCCCATAAACGAGCGGAAATAGGCTCTGAGCAGGGGTAACGAAATAATAAGTGTTGCGAAGTTAGTGTTAACGCCGTATAATAAAAGCTGTATAGATAAATGGCTCAGCACCCGTCCCGTCCTTGATGCGGGGTTGCTATCGGGAATAGGAGCCGAGCGCTCGGTCGAATAGGCCGTGCGTCACGGGCGAAACAACGAACACGAAGCTCCCGTGGAAACCGAGATAGGCAAGGCTTTGCGCCTCTGTCCCTCTTTGGTTTCCACGGGAGCTTTTTTGTTTCGCGAAAAGGATTTTGAACATGGAGGTGGCTGGTTATGGCTAAGGCAAAGCAGCAAGCGAAAGGGTCGAAGCCCTCTTATATGACGACGTATGAGGCGGCAGATTTCCTCGGTTTTACTGCAGGCACGCTCCGCGTCTGGCGCTCTCAGGGCAAGGGGCCGAATTACTACAAGGTCGGTAGCACGGTTCGCTATGAGATGGATGACCTTGAGGCGTGGAAGAACGAGAACGTGAAGCACGTCGAGCTGACGAATTAAGGAGGTGAGAACATGGAGGTAAAAGAAAACCGCCCCGATGCCTGCGCAGCTTCCGGGACGGCCAACTCAATTTATAAAGATTTTAGCACGGATGCGCCTGATATTCAAGAGGAATTGACAGGTCCCGTTCTTCCCGATGAGTGTGCGGCGGACATCGTGTCGTTCTGCTCTGAGCAGACTATCGCGTACGACGATTTGTTGGAGTATGCGACGCTGTTCTACCTGCAGGACAAAGACCCCGAGGACCCGCCCTTTCGCGATACGCTCAAGTTCGAGCTTCTGACGCTGACGAACCGCTGCATCGACGCGTACAACTTTGGCAAGCGCGACCCGAATGCGGCACCCGGTGCGAAGCTGAAGGACGCCTATCCCGACAAGAAGGAGGGCGCGGAGCGCTACAAGCGCCTGTCGGGTCTCCATACCTTGCAGATTGCCATCATCCTGTACAAGCTGCACCATGCGGTGGGCATCCTTTGGAACAACTCGCATGACGACGGCAACTTCGACATCGGCATTTACCAGTACAGCGGCGACAACGAGGGCTGCTACGACGTTGGCGAGCAGAATCTGAAGAGCCTTATCCGCGGCTATTGCAAGACGGGCACCATCAAGGACGTAAACGAGACCATCGAGGCCCTTCGCGCGATTTGCCCTCGCGTGGAGCGCTGCCGCAATCGCGACTTGGTCGCCGTGAACAACGGCATCTACGATTACGGCAACAAGATTCTGATGGCGTTCGACCCTGCGTTCGTCTTCACGAGCAAGAAGCACGTCGATTTCGTTGACCGTGCCCGGAACCCCGTCATCCACAACAACGAGGACGGCACGGACTGGGATGTCGTGTCGTGGATGAACGAGCTGTCCGACGACCCCGATGTGGTCTCGCTTCTGTGGCAGATTATCGGCGCAACGGTTCGCCCGTATGTGATCTGGAATAAATCCGCATGGCTCTATTCCCCTTCCGGCAACAACGGCAAGGGCACGCTCTGCACCCTGCTTCGCAATCTTTGTGGACCGGGCGACTGGACTTCCATTCCGCTGAAGAACTTCGGTAAGGATTTCATGCTCACGTCGCTGATGCATGCGTCCGTGATTATCACCGACGAGAACGACACGGGCACGTTCGTGGACGACGCGGCGTCGCTCAAGAGCATCATCACGGGCGACCCGTTCCAGATGAACCGCAAGAACCGCGACCCGCGCGACGTGCTTTTCAACGGTTTCATGGTGCAGTGCGTCAACGAGATTCCGAGGGTTCGTGATAAGTCCGAATCCATGCTTCGCCGCCTGTTGGTGATTCCGTTCGAGAAGCGCTTCGAGGGCTGCGAGCGCAAGTACATCAAGGGCGACTACCTAAACCGACCCGAAGTCCTCGAGTACGTGCTGTACCACGTGCTCGCCGAAACGGATTATTACGAGCTGGATGAGCCGGATGCCTGCTTGGCGCTTCTGGATGATTTCCGTCTGACGAACGACCCGGTTCGCCAGTTCCTCGATGACATTCTCATACGGGCGACATGGGACGTTTTGCCGTGGCAGTTCGTATTCGATTTGTACCGCCATTGGTTTATGCGCAACAACCCGAGCGGACGATGCCAAAGTCGCAAATCGCTCATCAACGACGTCAAGGGAATCATCTCCGATTACGAAGGCTGGGACTATTCGGACAATCCGGTTTCCGTCCCCGACGAGATGTACGACACGCCCGAGGGATTGATTGGCATGTATAGCGTCTTTGAGTGGGAGGAGCCGGGGTATCGAGGCTCGAATCCAAATCGCTCCCACTTGTATCGCGGCTCGAAACGCACTCGCGGTCTTGTCCGTATGGGCGTGGCCACTTCGGAAGATGCAACGACAACTGATTCAACGAACAAGGAGGAGTAAATCATGAGCAATTTGACGCCTGATGAGCTGGCTCGACTTCGCCTGAAGGCGAAGCACGGAATGCTCACGCCCGAAGAGCAGCAGGCGTACGACGACTATGCGACGGAGCAGCTTTCCGCTGTTTCGTCGCCGCCCTCGGGTGCTGTACCGCCTAAGAAGGGTTTCAAATGGGAGAGCGAGAAGGTTGCGGAGTGGCGTCTGAAGGCACGCCACGACGGCCTTGATGAGAACGAGCGATTGCTCTATCAGGATTATCAGCAGACCCTTGCGCTTGCCGAGGCGGACGCCAACGCCTCCGATGCGAAGTTCACGGGGGAGTCATCGGAGAGGCAGCTGAAGAAGAGCGCGATTCTGCGCGGCGTCATGTCGCTGGCGCTCGTGGTCCTGATTGGGATGTACGTCATGACGGGATGCAAGCTGTCGGAATCGCCTTTCCTGGTTCAGTACACGATGTACGAAATCAACTACAGGTTGACGGGTGAGCTGCCCGACACGAACGAGGTGTGGTCCAACTATTTGGACATGACGAAATCGCAGGCTGGTGTGCCGCTTGTCGCCATTACCGGAGCTTGGGACTTGGGGAGCTTTTTGCAAAACACACACTCTTCAGTCGCGCGTCTCGAATTGGTGGGAGGGGTTCCCGACGAATGCTTCTTCGACGAGGTGGTGAGCGGTCTTCGGGGCACGTCCGATATGACCGAGGTGCACCGACATATCTTTAGCGATGAGGCGCTGTGGAACTTCCAGGTTTATTTGGCGCAGAAGGAAGACCCGTCGTACGACCCCGGTCCGTACGTACCGTACGACTGGAACGGTGGCGTTAAGCCGACCATCGAAGACCTCGGCAATGGCAGTAAGCAGACAATCGAAGACCTCGGCAACGGCTGATTAAAGGAGGGCAAAGGAATGAATGGTTTAGGTATCAACAAGGCATCTAAGAACGACAAGGACACGAACATCTTGACGCCCGAGGAGGTCGCGTTGCTTCGCGCTCATGCGAGCGATGGAACGCTCACGGCGGAAGAGCGCGAGACGTATTCAAAGCACCTTGAGGCGATGAAGAAATTGATGCCCGACGAGTCGAAGGTCGACAAGTCGATGCCCGACGAGTCGGAGGTCGATGTCCTCGGACTCAGGGTCGCGAGGGCATTGATTACCGTCGCTTTGGTGATGCTCGTCTTGCCCTTCGTCATCAGCGCGTTTCAGTTTTGGATGTACATGCATCCGTCTCTTCCGTAGCGCGGAAGACGGCAGGGCAAGGAGACAGATTCGGTTAGACAAGGAGGAATAAATCATGAGCACTAAGAAGAAGATTTCCGACATCGACAAGGCGATTGAGGAGATGCAGCAGCGCCGCGACGAGTGCTTCAAGCACATCGGCAAGGCGATGTACGAGAGCTGCCCCGAGCTGGGCGACATGAGCGTCGCCGACATGCGCAAGGCGGGGCACTACCTGCACAAGATGTTGACCAAGAAGGCGCCTTCGCAGGGTGCCGCCCCTGTCCGAAACGGCGCGCCCGTCGCGTCCGATTCGGGCAGCACGTCCGCCCCGGACGGACGCGAGCCTATGCCCGTGGCGGGCTATGGCGAGGGCATGTAGCGAGGCAGTCGTGCCTCCTATCCGGCACCCCGTAAGGGGTGTCCGGGGTGCCCCGTTCCGAATGGGATGCTTCGCCGAGTCGTCGGCGGAAGCTGGTTGGGAATGGGGCGCATCTGGGGGTTCGAAGGGGGCAGTGAAAACTGCCCCCTCGCGAGCGGGACGTGTAACGACAAAACGGAGGAATTTTCTACTTTGTAGAAAAATCCGAAGTTTTGTAGGGACAAGTCCCATGCTCGCTCCTTTTTTAGCGTCGATTCTGTCGTAGAAAATCAACGCGCACGTTGCATTAAAAAAGGAGGTGTTTTACGTGGGTGTGAGTTCAGACATGAGGAGCAGCCGCGTGCGCCGTCAGGCGGCTAAGAAGCCGAACAAGGAGCGCACGGTCCAGGTTCGGTTTTCGGACGAGGAGCTTGCCGCGCTGGACGCGATTTGCTCCGAGAAAAAGATGACCCGCTCCGCATTTCTCCGCAGTTGCGTGGAGAAGGTACAGGGCGGGGATGTTGAACCGACGTACGTCGTGACGAGGAACGCCGACGCGGAGCGTATGGCATCCGAGGCGAAGAGCATCGGCGTCAACGTGAACCAGATTGCGAGAGCGCTGAACGCGCAGTCCAAGTCGCATCCGGGTTCGCTCTCCCCGGGCGTGCTCGGCGAGTGCAAGACGGGTCTTGCGGAGGTGCGCGGCGAGCTGTCGAAGCTGACCGATGAGGTGGACGGCCTGCGCACCGATTTCGGCAAGGACGTGTTCCGCGCCATGGCCCTGCTGTGGCCGGACGTACCCGAGCAGTTAGAGGAGCTGTGCGATTACTGGTACGGCGAGCGTGGCGAGAAGATTCTTTCTGGAGGGGGTGGAAGCTGATGTCGACGACGCACATCCAGCCCCTGCCGAACGTCCGCGGGCGCATGTCGTACACGGAACTCGGCGAGGGCAAGAAGCGCACGCGCAATATCCGCGAGAAGACGAACCGCATCGCCGCCCAGATGGGCGACATGGGCACCCGCGAGGACTTCATCCGGTTCTGCTCCGCCATGCGCAGGCAGAGCCAGGGGACGAGGTTGAACGAGGGCTACGAGCTTCGCGTATCGTGGTCCCCCGAGGAGCTTTCGAAGGACAGCCCCGAGGACATCCAGAGGGCGTGCGAGTACGGCTATGCCCTGTGCAAGGAAGTGGCCCCGAACGCCCCCTGCTGGGTCACGGTCCACACTGACGGCGAGGGCGGCTGCGTGCACGTCCATGCGACCATCGCGAACCATGATTTGGTATCCGGCACGGCCATCGCGCACGGCACCGACCACGCGACCGTGAAGCGCAAGAACGACCGGCTGAGCCGCGAGATGGGGTTCACCGTCGTGGGTCCCGAACCCGCCAGGGAGAGGACCACGTGGGCCGAGCGCAAGGGCCAGTTCGGCATCGAGTCCTTCGAGCGCGTTCTGGGCAACCGCGTGGCGGACGCCCGCGACCATGCGAGCAACATGGAGGAGTTCCTCGAGGAGCTGAAGGTCCGCGGCGTCGAGCTGACCGAGACCCGCAAGGTCGACGAGAAGACCGGAGAGGAGACCGTGGGCTGGAGCTACAAGTCCCGTGACCCCTACGGCAAGAGCAGGCGCAAGAGAAGGCGTCGTGCCTCCAACCTCGCCGACGACCTGACCCGCGAGGGCATCGAGGCGTACTTCGAGGCGAAGCAGCGCGAGCTTGAGGCACCGCAGCAGGACGCCCCGGCACCGGAGGTCCTTCCCGACGTGCCCGAAACGGCCGAACCGGCAGAACAGCCCTCTGCAGATTCCGCTCTCGACGTGTACGACCTCGACCGGGCGTACGTGTCGGAGATGGCGTCCGACCTTCAGAAGGCGCACATCCACCGCTCACGCGAGGCGGGCAAGCCCTTCATGGACGAGCGCTACGAGGCGCTCGTGGAGGCGCGCAACCACCCGGACGAGCAGCTGGCGAAGCTACGCGAAGACGTGGACGCCGCACGGCGCGAGTTCCATGCCTCCAAGGAGGCACGCGACACCCTGCAAAGCCCGTGTCCGGGGCTTCTGGCCGGCATGCACGTGTTCGCCAAGGCGGGGTGCAACGCCAAGGACCCCGTGTCCCGCATGATGGCCGACATGACCGCCCTGATGCTGCGCATGATGATTCAGGAAGCGCTCGCGGAGGAGCGCCGCAGGCAGCGCGAGGAGGCGGAGAGGCGCGTGTACGAGTCCCGCAAGAACATGTGGGATGCCGAGAAGCGCCTCAAGGCGGCGGAGAAGGCACTGTCCGACGAGGACGAGCGCGAGAAGCGTCTGAAGAGCGAGCGCATGCAGCGCCGTGTCAAGGAGGCCGAGCAGCGTGCGCCCGTGAGGACGCCGAGGTCGGCGGACAAGAACACGCAGTTCGGCGAGTAGCCGAGAAGATGAGGGAGCAGCGTCAGACTGCTCCCTTTTCAAGTACCCGCTCGCGGGCTACGAAAAGACCTTCAGAAGGGCTGTTGACGGGCGTACGCGCAAGGGGCGGGAATCGGGGTTTTTCGTCGTCCGCTCATTTATGAGCCGGATTCGGAAAACGTAGGAAACGGATGGAGCGAAGCGAGGGCGTGAAGCCCGTTTGGAGACCAGCAAAAGCCCCGATGAAGCCCCTGCTCTGGTCTGCAAAAGGGCGTACTCAGATAGCTACTGCATATTGACTTTTATTTATTCAGTAGCTATAATATAGATATTTAGTATATATTCTTGATAGGATGGAGGTGCTGATATGAAGACAATCGCAGTCGTTTGCGAGAAAGGCGGCACCGGTAAGTCGGTGATAGCCAACGAGCTTTACGAGAGCTATGTGCGACAGGGCGTGCCCGCGTCGCTCTACTCTCTGGACGGTCAGTATAAGGACGCGTCGTCTTCGAAGAAGGTCGAGGATGCCGAGGTTGCCATCGTCGATACGCCGGGTGTACTGACGGACAATCTGAGCGACCTCGTTTCCGGTGCGGACGTCATCGTCATCCCCGTTCGACCGACGCCGAACGACATCGAGCCGTTCACGCGAACGGTCTCTATCGTGGCGAAGAACACGAATGCCCCGTTGGTCATCGTGGTGAACGGGACGAACCGTTTTCGCATGTGCGCGTCGTTCATGACGTGGCTTGAGAAGAAGCCATGGGCGAAAAACGTCGTCAAGGTTCCGCAGTCCGAGGCAATCGTGCAGGCGCAGGGCATGCAGAAATCCGTCGTGAACGTGGACAGGCACGGTGCCGCCGCCGAGGCGGTCCGCACGATGTGCCGCAAGGTCAGCGTTTTGGCTGGTCTGCCGTTCGAGAAGAAGCAGTTGAAAAGGATAGATACTCATTAGATACTTGTTAGATAATGAGTATCTATTGCAAGGAGGTTGAACATGGCGAAGAAGCAAGATATGGCGGCATTGCTTGATAAGTTCGAAGCAGACGCCGCGAAGGAACACGATAAGAAGGAGGCCAAGGCGAGCGTTTCCGCCGATGCATCAGAGGGGCGCGCCACGTCGTTGGTCTCCATGACGAAAAGCGATAAGGAGCGCCTGACGGCGATTGCGAAGGCTCACGGGTTGAGCCTGTCCGCGTTTTTCCGTCTGGCTGCCGACGAGTACATCGCGAACCATGAGTGGTAAAGGAGGGAAACGAATAGATGGCAAAGAATTTGACGGAGGATGCGGTACGCGATTTGGCGCGTGACATTCTCGGGCTTGTAGATAGCGATGCGGCGCGTGCGGGTGTCGGTCAGCTTACGACGTTCAATCAGCTGGGGTTTGCGGGCGTGGCGGACAAGCCGGACGGCTGGTATCTGCCGAAGAACAAGGCAGACGTGGCGTTGGTGTTGGAGACGAAGGCAACACGCATTGCCCTTGGCAAGGCACAGGTGGACGAGGTGCTGAAGAACGTCCGCATTGTGCAAACGCAGTACGAGAAGGTTATCGGCGTTCTATACAACGGCGAGGACGTGCGCGTGTTCAAGGGCGAGGAGGAAGTCAAGACGCCCGACAAGTTGCAGCACGTCGGCTATTACCTGTCGCTCTACACCGTCGACAGCATCGACAAAGAGCGCATTTACCAGCTGACGGCGCGTATCAACAATTGCCTGCACTTCGAGTTCGGCATCAAGAACCTGTATCACCGCATGATTTTCACGGCATGCGCGTTGGTTGCAGAGCGATACGGTGCAGGATTAAAGCGTCTGAAAAACCTTGGTTATGAGACGTTCCATACGGCGATTCATTCAACGCTTGCAAAATCACTGATTGCCAGTCGCAAACAGAATGCGAAGATTGACATCCTGCTGGAGGAATACTCCGACATCAAGATGAACACGACCGACAACCAGAAGGCAATCAACGATTTTATCGACTGGGTTATCGAGATTTCCGAGTGCGTCAACTCGAACGAATGGCGCGGCGAGGACGTAATGGGCATCTTCTTCAACGAGTTCAATCGTTACAAGAAGAAATCCGAATCGGGGCAGATATTCACGCCCGAGCACATCACGGACTTCATGTACAAGATTCTCGAAGTGAACATGGATGATTGCGTTCTGGACGCCACATGTGGTTCTGGCGGCTTCCTCGTGAAGGCCATGGCGAACATGATTCGCGAGGCTGGCGGTATGGAGACGAAGAAGGCCAGAGAGATTAAGTCCAAGCAGCTCTATGGCATCGAGTTCGACCGTGAGATTTACGCTTTGGCGTGCGCGAACATGCTGATTCATAAGGACGGCAAGACGAATCTCGAACAGATGGATACCCGCTCCGAGGCGGCTTGCGAGTGGATGGGGTCGAAGCCCATCACGAAAGTGCTGATGAACCCACCGTATGAAAACAAGTACGGCTGCATAACCATCGTCGAGAACGTACTAGACAGCGTTCCGGCGCATACCCAGTGCGCGTTCATCCTGCCAGACAAGAAGCTGGAGAAAGCATCGAAGACGCAGATGAAGCGCATTCTGAAGAATCATCGTCTGCGCAAGGTCATCAAGCTGCCGGAAGACCTGTTTTTTGGCGTGGGTGTGACTACGAGCATCTTTGTGTTCGAGGCTGGTGTAGCGCAGGACGGCAAGGAGTTTTTCGCTTGCTACATGGAGTCCGATGGTCTGGCGACGGTCAAGAACAAGGGGCGCCATGATGTTTACGGCAAGTGGGCTGCCATTGAGGCTCATTGGGTCGATGTGGTTGAGAAGCAGTCCGGCGACGATACGTGCCAGTGGGTGAACCCCGCCGAGCACCTGTCCTATCAGATGCCGCAGAAGCCGTTCGAGATATTCGAGGAGGATTTTCGTAAGACGGCGATGGACTATCTGATGTTCCAGCAGAGCATCGACGCGAAGGCATTCGGTGAGAAGCTGCTGGACACGGCGATGTATTCGAGCCGTGTAAGCGCCGATGACGAGTCCGTGACTTTGACTATGCGGAAAGGCGGTGACGGCGATGGCGAAGATTGATACGAGTGGGTGGAAGCCGTTTGTTGTTGGCGAGCTTTTCCCATCTATGGTAAAGCCGCCCGTGCTTCACGCACGCCAAGTGGTCGAGACTGATGAAGGTATTCCTTATGTAGTGCGCACGAAATTTAATAATGGCATTAAATGCCGTGTACATCCAGTAAGCGATGTGACTCCGAGTCCTGCTGGTGTGATTACGTGGGGTGCGGAAAACGCGGCATTTTTCTATCAAGCGGAAGAGTTTCTTTCCGGGCGTGATATTTATTACGTGGATACGCGGCCATATAGCGCCACCACCTGCATGTTTCTTGCGGCATGTTTGCAAACCGTGGTGCATAAGTATCCGTATAATTACGGTTTGTTTCCTGACCTGCTGAAAGAGGAGCAAATCAGACTTCCTGTTGATGCGGCCGGGGAGCCTAATTGGGCTTACATGGATGAGTACATGTCGGCAGTCATGGGGGAATCTGGGGCAAGCCTTGAGAGTCTGAGACAGACCGATGGAGAAAAGCATGCGTTGAGTGTATCCGGGTGGCAGGAGTTCATCATCGGGGACTTGTTCGAAAAGCTCCAGCTTGATGTCAAGAAAGAGGACTTCAACAAGACGTTCGATGTGTCTGAGGAACGTACAGAGGAGTTCAATCTTCCCCTTGTGAACGCCAAACATGGCAACAACGGCATCATGTATTATGGGCGCGAGACCGATTTTGAAACCGCTGAGATGACGATTGATATTGTGCAGAACGGTGCTATCGCAACAGGCGATGTGTATGCGCAACCGCAGAGAACGGGTGTGCTATGGGATGCCTATCTGGTGAAGCCGAAAGCAAAGATTGATTCAGCGTTCACGTTGATGTTTCTTGCAACTGTGCTCGAAAAGGCAATCAAGGACAAGTTTAGCTATGACGATAAGTGTGTATGGGACAAAGCGAAGCTGTTGACTGTGACATTGCCGTGCACCAGTGATAACGAGCCTGATTGGGCGTATATGGACGAGTACATGCGAACAATAATGGAAAGCGCAGCGTCCGATTTGTCTGCTATGCAGTCAATCGGTTAATAGCGTGTAAGCCCGCCGTTCCATCTGGGCGGTGGGCTTATTTCCAAAGGAGTGAACCATGAAAACCTATAAGCAGAAAAGAAGGGAGGGGGTAAACCTATGGCACGTAAGAAGAAATTCGCGCCGAACGACAACAATCTTGCGATAGCGTACTATCGCTTCTCGTCCCACTCGCAGAACGACGCGAGCATCGACCAGCAGCGCGAGCTTGCCCACGATTGGGCGGATGCGCACGGCTTCAAAATCGTGCAGGAGTATGAGGACGCGGCAATATCCGGCACCACGGACGCACGACCGGGGTTCCAGCAGATGCTGTCGGAAGTCGCAAAAATCCGTCCTCATACCCTCATCATGTGGAAGACCGACCGTCTGGGACGCGACAAATACGTTCTGGCGATGGCGAAGAAGAAAATCCGCGACGCGGGATGCGAGATTCACCTGTTGGCCGAGCACATCCCGACGGAGGGACCCGAAGGCGTCCTCATCGAGGGGTTGATGGAGGCCATGGCGGAGTATTACAGCCGCCAGCTGTCGCAGAACATCCAGCGCGGCATGGACTACAACGCGCAGCACGCCCTGTATAACGGCCACAAGCTGTTCGGCTACGACGTGGACAGGTCCACGAAGAAGTACATCCCGGACCCGAGCACGGCGCCGTTCGTGCAGTGGGCGTTTAAGGAATACGCGTCGGGCAGGCCGCTGAAGGCCATTGCCGAGGAGATGAACGCGCAGGGCCTGCGCACGCCGAGGAACGCGAAGTTCAGCGTGAACATGCTGAACAAGATGCTCAAGAACCGCGCCTACATCGGCGAGTACCACCACGGCGACATCACGGTCGCCGGCGGAATGCCCGTCCTTGTCGACGAGGCGACTTTCGACCGCGCGCAAAGGCGGTTCGCCGAGAACAAGCGCAAGGGTTCCCAGCGGGCGCACGGCATGGACGACGCCGACGCCCCGCGCTATTGGCTCACGGGCAAGCTCTATTGCGGTGAGTGCGGGAGCACCATGCAGGGCGTGTCAGGTACGAGCAAGACCGGGCGGACGTATTACTACTACTATTGCTCCGCCCAGCGCAGGAAAGAGTGCCACCTGCACAAGGCCCGCAAGCGGGACTTGGAGGACATGGTGCTGTTCGCCCTGCACAACATCGTCGACGACGAGGAGAACGTGACGGCGCTCGCCCTGGATGCAGCGGAGTATTACGAGAGGAACCACAACGACGCCGCGTATCTCGAAGCGCTGGAGGCGAAGCGCAGGGAAGTGGAGAAAAGCCTTGCAAACCTCGTGAAGGTCATCGAGAGGGGCGTGGTCAGCGATACGGTGACACAACGTCTCGCGCAGCTCGAGGAGCAGAAGAGCGCCCTGAACGATGCCATAGGGACGGAAAACGTCCGCGTGTCGCTGTGCGAGGACAGGCACAGCATCCAGGCGTACTTCGACAAGTTCCTGCATGCCGACGTGAACGACCCGGAGATTCGAGACCAGGTCTTCGAGTATTTCGTGGACAAGGTCTATCTGTACGACGACAAGCTCGTCGTGAGCATGTGGTTCTCCGAGGACGACAAGCAGGAAATCACGTGGCGGGACTGGTTCTCGCTGGATGAGTATTGGACCGACGAATCCCCTTTTGTTAAAGGGGGAGGCGTTGAGTTCGACTGCTTCCCCCTCGGCTCCACCATAAGTCTCGCCGTGATTTTAGTCAAATTGCGGCGGGCTTTTTGCGTTGACACATTGATGTTTGAATTGGACAGGGAAGTGTATTGTATGAAAAAAGTTCTATCGGTATCAATAAAGACGATCATCTTTTTTGTGGGTTGGGCCATATGCGTATCGGTTATCCCGATACCGGATACCGCAAGTGCGGTAATCTGGAGATTTTGGGCAGAACTGATCCCGCTTTTGTCCGTTATTGCGATCACACTTATTTTCTGGCTGGCAGATCAGAAAAAGATACGATTACATCTGACCGGGAAGCCTGTTTATAACATCATATTGGGCGGCGTAACAGGGACGATTTGGCTGGGGGCATCTGTGGGGATATTATCTATCCTCGGAGTTGTACAGATAGAGGGCAAAAATCAAATCGCTATGCTGTGGTTGTGGCTGCTTGCGGCTTTTCTCAATACCGTTATGCAGGAAATGCTGGTTCGCGGCTATTTATACCAGATGATAAAAAGTAACAGCAACATCGCCGCCGCGATTATCGTATCTACGGGCTTATTTACATTTGCGCACGGCGGCGCGTTTGAGGCAGGGATCCTTCCTGTGCTCAATGTCATCACAATGAGCCTTTTTATGACGGCGGTTTTGGAATACACGGGTTCCTTGATCGCGCCGATCGTGATCCATTTTTTGTGGAACGGTGTGGGCGCGATCATTCTGGGAGGAGTCTCTCTGGCGGAAGATTATCCTCACTTGTTTGATATGACGATTCACGGCAATCCGATTCTGTCCGGCGGCAGCTGTAAAATCGAAGGTAGCATCATTGTGCTTTTTATGAATCTGGCGTTCTTGATTGGGTTTGTAGCCGCAAAAAAGAGAAAGGATCGGAATAGATAGTATCCGATTTGCTGTAATGAACTGTTCCTTACTTTGACGATGAGATGGGGGAATAACAACGTCCCGCTTTGCAATGTCCGCTACAACATCATCTATGAAAAAATCCCGAAAGATCATCTTTCGGGATTTTTTGTCAGCCGCTGAGCTCGCGGATCTCGTCCTGAATGAGCCGGCCTGCCGCGGCAGCGGGACGCGCCGGAGCAGAGCGGCATGACAATGAAATAAGCATCCACGCAGGCCGGACAGAAAAGTCCGGCATTTTTCATTTTAACAGGAGGAAAAGATGATGGAAATTTACGGCACGATTCAATTCAGACTCATTCTCCCGCATATCCCCGGCTTCCAGCAGGAGCCGCTGCCGGAGCCTGTTTGCAGCCATTCCCCGGATTGCAAGGACTGCCCCTATCCCCGCCACGGTTTTCTCTGCTGGGGTGCGGACGGGACCTGCCTGCGGACACGGATGAACAAAATCAACGGATCGGAGGAAAACAAAAATGATGATTCAAGCGGTTCTCAGTAATCCCAGCCACCCGGAATACGGCGTGGCGACCATTCCGTTCCCTATCCCCCGCGACCAGTACGCACATTGCATGGAGATGCTGGAGGCGTTGGAGATCGGCGACGCGCTCAAGGCGGACTGCAAGGTAGAGAAAATTGACAGCTTTTATTCCGTGCTCAAGCGCACGGAGATGCTCACGGTCAATATGGAGGAGCTGAACTACCTCGCCAAACGGCTGGAAAGCTTCGACACCGGCGAGGCCGCGCAGTTTCAGGCCATGGCCCACAAGCTGGAGCTTTTTGAACTGAAGGATCTCATCAACCTGACCTTCTGCTGCCAGCAGGCTACGGTCATCACTGACTTTTCCGACCTCGCCGCCATCGGCCGCGACCATTACATGAACCTGCACGGCGGCAGCGCAAGTGTGGATGAACTGAACGCGCTGGACGGCGAGGAAACGGCAAGACGGCTCATCGAAAGCGGCGGCGGCACGATCACACCCTACGGTGTGGTCTACGACAGCGGCATGAAGCTGGAGCAGGTCTACGACGGCCGGTTCTTCCCCTGCTATTACTATGAGCCGAATGCCATCACCGTTGCGGTGACATCCAAAGCCGAGCCGGAGGACACAGAGCATATCACATGGCTGTTCCTCCCCATGGTGCAGGAAGAGATCGACCGTGCCCTCCTTCGCGGGGGCATCACAGATCCATCGGAGATTCGTCTGAGCTTGGAGGATAGCTGGCTCCCACACGAAGTCCTTGACCTGCTGGACATGGACCATGTTGACATCAGTGAACTCAATGCACTGGTGCAGGCACTTGATGAGTTTTCCGACATGAGTATCAGGAAATATGCTGCGGCAGCTGTTATGGCAAGACCACATACCACGGAACAGGCAAAACATTTGGCAGAGAATCTCGATCTGTTTGATTTTGCCCCCAGTGCCAGCACACCGGAGGAGTATGGCAAGTACATGATCCAGAAGCCTGGCCGCTTCGACTATGACGAAAATCTCGACGCTTTTTATGACTATGAAAAGTACGGCACGGAGCGCATGAACGCGGAGGACGGGATGTTCACCGACCGAGGTTACATCGCGTACAAGGGCTATACCAGCATGGAGGAAGTAATGAACGGCAGCCAGAGCAGCCACATGGAGATGGGAGGTTTTTCACGATGATCATTCAGGCGGAACTGAAGTGTAAGCAGACCGGGTGTGAGGCAGATCCCTGTGCCGTGGATAAGGTCATCGAGCTGCCAAGCCCGCGGTTCCAGCAGTTCAGCCGCGCACTGCTGGCTGACTATGATTTCATCGCAGAAAACAAAAATGCCATCCGACACGATGAGGATGCCAGGCACTGTCTGCTCATCCTCGACGCGGAGGGAACGGACGGTTTCCTTATTGACCCGCAGGGGTACAACTACGCCCGATACAGTGCTTTTATTCCCAACGCCCGCAGTTTGCTGACGCCGGATATGGGGATCGACCGCAGCTATCTTTCGCCGGCAGAGCCTTGGCGCAATGAAAATCGGGATGAAATGCTCCGCATGACGCTGCGTGTCGATGGAAAGCCGGACTACACCCTCGTCCTCCCCGCTGACGAGGAATACCTCGATGCGGTGAAGACTTACCTCGATATCGACGTTTTCGCGGACGCCCTGCTCTGTGATATTCAACTCAAGGTACCATACATCGGGGAGCTGATCCGTGATACGGATTGCCCCGCCGTGGAGGATTACAACGATTTTGCCGAAGCCTTGGAGGACATCTGGCAACAGGACGGTGCGCTCCTGACCTACGCCGCCGTGCTGGAGGCTGAACGGCCGGATACGCTGCGCGGAGCCTGTGAGCTCCTGCGAAATCTGGACAACTATCAGCGCATCACGGAGGATGCCTACGGTTACGGTCAGCAGCGATTGCAGGAAACGCTGGGGCTGGATGATGAAGCCATCTATGAGCTGGAGGGCTACATGGATTTTGAGAAATACGGTCAGGATTGCATGGAAAATGACTGTGTAATGCAAACAGAGTTCGGCCTGCTGCGGCGCTTGGACCCGCCCTTTCCGGAGCCGCGGCAGGGGCAGAGGATGATGTAAGCAAAAGCGGCTCGATCCAAATGGAACAAGCCGCTTGATAAGCAGATAAACTGGAAGTTGATGAGCCAACAGACTATTATTTTTCGTTGACTTTAAGTTCAAGGATATCCGGACGTGCATAATGGCCAATCGCATCATGCTCCATCTTACAGGCGGCAGGCAGGCTCATATCGAGCTCTGCATAGATGATGGTTTCTTCATCCCAAACCGGCTTTGTCAAATAATGACCATACGGATCAATGATGCAGCTTCCGCCTCTGCACACAAATTCCGGAAGTTCCGATACGATATTGCGCTCATACAAGTCAGAAGGATACGAACTGCGTCTGATAATCATATCAGCATTTACAAAGAAACATTTCCCCTCGATTGCAATGTGCTGAATAGTGGCTTGCCATTCTGGATTGTCATTGGTGTTTGGCGAAATATAAATGGTGATTCCCTTTTGATAGAGCGCTACCCGAGCAAGCGGCATATAGCTTTCCCAACAGATCATGCTGCCGATTGGTCCCCACGGTGTTTCAGTAACAGGGAAATAATCCTTATTCGCATCTCCCCATACAACACGCTCAGAGCCTGTGGGCTTCAACTTTCTGTGTACCTTATATGACCCGTTCGGTTCAAAAATGACATTGCTGTTGTAGAGCGTTCCACTAACAGCGTCTCGCTCGGAAAATCCAAGGCTGATGTATGCCTCCGCTTTTTTTGCTGCCTCTGCGAGTTGTTGGAACTCCGAATCTCCGGCAACAACAGAGGCATCGTAGTATCGTTTCCAGTCTTTTCGTCCCTCATCGCTTCGTTTTCCCATGCTAAAACCGAAATTCATTCCAACAGGATATCCCGGAATAAACAGTTCCGGGAAAACAATTAAATCCGGTTTTTGGCTTGCTGCTTCACAAATATATTGAAGTGCCTTTTTAAGTGATGCGCTTTTGCTGAACATAACAGGCTCTGCCTGTACTAATGCGATTTTACAAGTGGTTTTGATATCCTTCATAACGACAATTTCACTCCTTTACAAATCCCGATTTGTCAGCCACATCATAGCATATCCCCCAGTAATGTGTAAAGCCAAATTCTACACCGAAAGGAGACCAAAATCTTGAAAAATGCAACACAATTCCATATCCGACCTGCCCGCCCGGAGGAGGCGGGTTTATTTTATACCCCGCACCCCGAAGAAGATAAGCGGCTGGGTACCGTTGGCCATGTCCGCATGGACTTCGGGCGCAGCGGCAATGAGTTTTGGCATACCTGGTGGCCGAGGGACTCGGAGAAACTGAACAGCCCCGCATTCAAGTTGGAACTGCAGGAGGTCGTGGACACGCTGCGGGAGAGTGTGCTGAAAAACCGCTTCGCGATGGAGCGTTTTTGCTATGAGCACGGCGGAAAAATCGGCGGCGGCTATGTACAGAATTACGGCTACATCGTGGAAACGGAGCATTACCGCTACTGCCTGCGCTGTAATCCGTCCCCTGGTGACTATAACGGTTATCTGACAGCCTATGATCTGGATGTCCAGCGGCAGAACATGGCGCGGGACAAGCCTCTGGTCGGTCGTGTGACCTATGCCAATGGCGACGCGCAGGAGTTTACCGAAGCCGAAGCCTTTCTCAAGTGTGTGCGCGAGGAACTTCCGTATCGCCCCACCACAGGCTTCCGTTACGAAGTGCTGACCGACGATCCCAGCGTCCGCAGGCAGGTGGATGACATTATCTTCGACCTTTATGGCGAGGAAGCCCCTTGCCGGCAGGAGGATCACGAGCCTCGACCCGAACAGGGCATGACCTTCGGGGGAATGTAATGGACGCCTCAAAAAAGCAGCGAGAGCCGGTCGCGTTCAAAAGCCTTGCCGAGCTGAAACGGTTCATCCGCCCCGGTGTGGAGTTTAAGACCGTCAGCCACGCCAATCACGCGGATATGGTGGGGCTGACCCGTGTGGTGACCACGGTGCAGACGGTGGGCTTTTACTCCAAGATCAAGGATCAGCCGGAGCATCCCTTCTCCACATGCAACCACGGCAAGGGCTTCTACACCGATTTTGGGAAAGCCGGCAATTACATCTTTGATGGTACGACGGTCAAGGTGAAGGATGCCCGAAAGCAAGATCGCGGCGTGATCTACGAGCTGGAGTTTTACGACAGAGAGCAAAACATGGAGGAAACGATGATGGACAGAAAAATGGTGAATTTTATCAAGGAGCAATATCCCCCCGGCACCCGCATCCGGCTCAATTCGATGGAAGACCCCTACGCGCCCATTCTCCCCGGCACGGAGGGTGAAGTAGACTTCGTAGACGATGCGGGGCAGATCCACATGAAATGGGATAACGGCAGGTCGCTGGCACTTATTCCCGGCGAGGACAGCTTCACGGTGCTGCCGCCCAAGCTGACCACCCTCAAGCTGTATATGCCCCTGACCGCTGATCTCTACGAGCGGAACAAGTACGGCAATCTCGATGACAGCAGCACATTGCTGGAGGGCCGTGAGCTGCGCGGCTATCAGGATCAGATCACGGCGGCGCTGGTGAAAAACCGGATGCCGGAGGAGGCGGAGCGAGGGCTCATGCATTGGTATGATGAAGTCGACAGCGTCAATACCAAGGTGCGCACCGCCGTCTTCACCGTGGAGGCGCGTGACTGGCAGCTTTGGGGCGTTGCGGAGTGCCGTGTCGCCGGGGAATTATCGGACACAGAGCTGGAAGCCTTAAAGGAGTACCTCACCGGACAGGCATCGGACGGCTGGGGTGAGGGCTTTGAGCAGCGGGAGATTTCCGTGGATGACGGCGGTGAATTGTATGTCCACCTTTGGAACTCGGACGAGTGGAGCATCCAAACGGAGCAGGAGCTTTTCTCCCCCAAGCTGGCGGAGGGACTGCCGGAGTTGTGCTTCTCCACGCTCCCCGGCACCGGCGAGCTCATCTGCATTAAGCGCGGTGAGAGCGGTTATTATCCGAGTGACTGGAGCACGGACAATCCGCAGCAGAACCACGAGCTGGCAGATTACAACAACGAACGCCTCGGCGTAACACAGGAACAGCGATTGGCGATGGAGTGCGGCAGCATGCACGGCTGGAACACTCCTAGCGCTGACCCCGGTTACTATGAGCAGAAAATGGGAGGAATGAAGTTTGGCTAAGAAAGTGTTTGCCGTTTATCTGGCAAAAGAGGACGTTCCAAACAGCGAAGCCTACGCAACGCTGGAACTGCCCGCCTCCCCGTGGGAGCTGTGGGACGCGATGGAAAAGGTGCGGCTGAAGGATGGCGAAGCACTGTACATGGAGATCGACGATTACTATGCTTTCGAATATCTTGCCCCGCATTTAGAGGAGCTGGATATCAGTCTCAACGAGCTCAACGACCTTGCCGCAAGGCTTGCGACGTTGGATGAGGTACAGGGGATCGCCTTTGAGGGACTGTTCTCCATGGAGGTGCAGAAAAAAGTAAACACCAACGGCGGTATCATCACAATGCAGGATATGAGAGATCTGGCTGTCAGCGCAAAGACCGACTGTTATCATGTAGTGGATGCCGCGGATGACGCCCAGCTTGGCCGCTTCTACGCGGAAAACGACTTTGTCCCCGAACTGGACGGCGTATCCAACGAGGTGTTCGAGATGCTGGACTTCGCCGGCATCGGAAGAATGATGCGGTGCAGCGAAAACGGCGTTTTTGTGAACAGTCTGTATGTGCTGCGGGATGGCGAGCTGACAACCGCACCGCCCGTCCAAAAGACGCTGCCGGAAAAGCCGGGATACCTCTTCCGGCTCACGCTCGGATTGCATCCCGATATTGGCGATGACCGCACGGTGACGTTGATCCTTCCCGCGGCAGAGGTGGAGCTGCTGGACGCACAGGCGCAGCTCGGCGCGGAGGGCTGGGAGGGTGTCACGGTCATTGATTATGACGGGATCATCCCCTATGCGGCAGAATTCACCGACCTGCCCATGGAGCTGGAGGAATTCAACGTACTCGCCGCAGCGGTGCGGGATATGCCCTCGCCTGAAAAGCAGCTTCCAAAGCTGAAGGCTCTGCTGAAGCAGTTTGAGGTGCAGGACATTGCGACCGCCATAAGCCTGACAGAGTGTCTGGATGACTACGTTCTCACACCGGAGATCAGTTCACCGCAGGAAACTGCCATCGACCAGCTTCACTTCATGACGGATGACCACTCGGTGGAATTGCTGCTTTCCCATGTAAACCTCTACGCCTACGGCTGCGACCTCATCAGAGAGGACAACGCAGTGCTCTCGCCCTACGGTCTGCTGCACCGTGCGGACTATCAGCCCATGCTGTCACCAATGCAGGAAACACAGAAAATGGAGATGAAAATGAAATGACCAGGGAACAATTTCAAGAAAAATATAAACTCTCCTTGCCGCTCAAGACGCGGAAGGAATTCGAGGCGGCCCGTCGCAGGATGGGCGCTCTGACCAAGGACGAAAAGGCGATTCTCTCCGCCATCGTTCTGCAAAAGGGCGAGGCTGAGGCTGGGGAGATTCTTGCAAATTCACCAGAACAGTTGCGTGATTACACGATCCTCAAGGGCGTCAACAGCTATGCCGCGCTGGGCAGATATTATCTCGCCAACGAAACTATCGTCCCGGAGGAGCTGTATGAGTACATGGACCTGGGTGCGCTGGGCTGCCGCTACGAGGACGAGCATCCCGGCGTGTTCATCGGCAGCGACTATGTGCAGTATCCCCCGCAGAAACAGGAAATGAAAATGAAGTAATACCGTCTTGAACCGCGAGCGCGGTTAAGAATATTTTTAGGGGCCGATTTTCCGAAAGGGGATCGGCCCCTTCTTTTTTTATGCCCTTTTTCGGGAAATCACCCCGGAAAGGAGAAACCATGCGCGATGAACAACTGTTGGATTACCTCAAAGGCTCCTGCTCCGGCAGGAAAAACCGCGTCGGTGGGACGGAACTGGAGCGAACGCTCCATGTCAGCGGGACCGACCTGCGAAAGCTGGTGAATCAGCTGCGGCGCAAGACCCATCCCATCGCCAGCGACCGCAACGGCTACTTTTACGCCACAACTGCCGGTGAAGTCTACGACACCATCCGCCAGCTGAAACGGATGGCGGCGGGACTGGAAGCGGCCATCAACGGTCTGGAACGGTCTATGGATCGGTTCCGTGAGGACGAGGAGGCCGGACATGGCTAAGCCGCCCTTTCCCTGGATCGGCAGCAAGGAGAAGATCGCACCGTACATCCTGCAGCTTTTCCCGCCCAAGCTGACGCAGTATGTGGAACCATTCGGCGGCAGCGGCGCAGTGCTGCTGGCTCTGCCGCCGGACCCAAACCGATTGGACATTTATAACGACTTGGATGCCGAGCTGGTGAACCTGTTCTCTTGCATCAAGGAATGCTCCAATGTTTTGCTGCGGGAACTGAAATTCCTGCCCATCCACGGCCGCAAGCTCTTCGAGTATTACCGGGACTTTGTCGCCCACAAGGAGGTCTACTTTCAAAATGTGCAGGCGGAGATCGAGTGTCTGGGAGATCGGTCCTGCTTTACGGAGGAACAAGCCGGAGAACTGCTCCCCATCTTTCAGGAGCGGCTGGCGCTTTACGATGTAAAGCGGGCAGCGGCGTATTACCTTGCCATCCGCGGCAGCTTCAGCGGGACGATCAACTCTTTCGGTGTCAAAGGGTTGGATGTCGAACGCTTCCTAAAGCTGTTTCCACCGGTGTCCGCACGGTTAAAAGATGTGCCGCTGGAGAACAAAAACGCCTTGCAGCTCATTCGGGAACGAGATAAAAAAGGCAGTCTTATCTATGCCGATCCGCCCTATGTCAAAACGGAGCGGCTCTACCGTGTCGCTGGGAAGCTGGGACGTTTCCGCAGATTCCATGTCCGGCTCTGGCAGGTACTAACTGACCGTGACAGTTATGTGGTACTGTCCTACAACGACTGTCCCTTTATCCGCAAGCTCTATCAGGATTGGTACATTTTATCTTTTCAGCGCAGCAACCCGCTCTCCCAGAAAAGGGGTTCGTCCTTTGGCGAACTCATCATCACCAACTACGATCCCCGTCCCTACATGACCAGCCAGATGAACCTCTTCGACGAGCCGTTGGGCGAATGGGAGCTGAAGCTAATCCATATCCCAAAATATCCACCAAGGAGGAAAACAGCATGAAATTCAATTTGAACCATGATCCTAACAATAAAACTCTTGCCATTCCCCGCGCCGCTTTGCAGCTCTCCGGACCTGCAGGCGTCAGCGACCTGATCCTCCATACCGACAGCGGCTGTATTCTGCTGCTGCCGGGAGATCCTACCGTAGCGGAACTGCTGAAAACCATTTCTCTCATCTCCGCCGTTGCACCGCAGCTGATCTCCCGTCTGGCGGAGAGAAGCCAGATGGCAATGGAGACCGGAATGACGGAAACGGCGTGCGGTGCCTGTGAACACGAACCACACTGCTCCGGTCTTGAAATCCCGCCCTGCCAGTTGGCGGAGGCAGGGATCTCGCCCAACACCGCGCTGGAGTCCTTTGTAGAGAAGGGCAGAGTCATCGTGCAGGCAGCGGAGAAAACCGCCGCAGATGTGCTCATCGACGAGCTGGACGATGATGTCCGCACCATGCTGGAGGATTCCGGTGTGCAGCTGGAGGGAGTATGCCGTCTGTTGGAAAAGGAGGATATCTCGGGATGAACAATACTTATCCCTACCCGTATTCCGCTGCTGAAGCCCGCGAGCGGAATGAGCTTTCCCTTTGGCAGGAGAGCCACAAGGCAAACATCGCCTGCCGTAACGCTATCGAGGAAGCCATTCGCCAGAATTTCGACGGAATGCATCTGGACAAGAACTGTATCACGCCGGTGCTGGAGGAATACGGCTACAAGCGCACCGCATGGGTGCTCGCCAATACGCTGCACGAACTCAAGTGGGATGGACGTTTCGGCCATGCCAACAAGCAGTGGGCGGAGCGCGCCTGCATTCCCAAAGACATCAACCACAACAGCGACTTTGTTGTTCGAAGCCATCCGGCTGTGCTGGATGGCTTCGTCAGTTTCTACCGCAAGGCGGTGCAGGCGTTAAATCTCTTCGGCGCGGAGCATTGTGTCGGTGACCGCGCCGAGCAGGACTATACCGGCAAGGTGCTGGTACTCAGCCCCGACACGCTGAAAGAATCCTGCTGGAGTCAGGAAAACCAGCTCTGGTATGCCCATGACGGCTTTGGCTGTTCGCCTCACGCCATTGGCCGCTCGGTGCGCTGCACCTGCCTTAGCGACGGGGAGATGACACGCTGGAACCGCAACGAGTTCATCAGCGTACTGGACGAAAAATACCTACCGGACTGGGCGCGGGAAAAGCTGGAGGAGCTGATGACGCAGGAACAGACGGACGCCCCCACGATGGGCGGCATGAATATGAAGTGAGGAGGATGTCTGAATGTGCATGACCTATTACACCGTGGACGATCTCCGCCCCGGAAGACCCGGATGGGATGTGAGACAGTTTTCCGCATTGGCGGAGGCCATCGACCATTACCGGACGCTCCCCATGAACGGTGTCCGCGTCCTTGGTATGGCGGATGACGCTCACGCTTATGAACTCATCCGCTGTGTGCGCCTTTTCCCCGGCGACGCCCAGGGCGAGGACGTTCTGGCGGCAGATTACCGGCGCAGCGGCTTGACGAAAAAGAATGCTGCTTTGAAAAATGCGCTGGACGTTTGCTTAGAAGTCCTGCATCCCCGTTTCCTGTTGGAGCCGGAGCGTTTGGTTCCCGTTCCCCATCGCAGAAAGCTGCGGGAAGAGCTGCGGGAGGCGCTTCTCTGGCAGGGTTATGAAGAAAACTACGATTCCGCCATCCGTTCCGTTTTTGTGGGCGGCGTTGGTTGGATCTCACCCCAGGACGTGAAAAAGCAGCGGCATCTTCCACTTGTGCTGAGCTACCGGGTAGACGGTATGTCGAAAGACGGTGCCTACCTCTCCTTAGAGCTGGAGCCTTGGGAATATGACCTTCTGCTGGAGCAGACGAAAAATCACTATAAAAATAAAGAAAAGAGGAACACAAAATGAAACGAATGCTATCCCTCTGCGCTGCGGCGTTGTGCCTGACTTTGGCACTGACACCTGCTGCGCTGGCGGCGGACTTTGAACCCGCAGTACCGGACGCCAAGGTCTGCTACCCCACTTCCATCGTCCGAAACGACGATGGCACAGAGCTGAAGAAAATCTATGATCTGAGTCCGGAAGATGATCCCGCAGGCATTCCCCGCTCGGACTTTCGGCAGGACGGCTTTCAGTACACCCTGACGGATCTTCTGAAGCAGGAGCTTCCGGAGAACGAGAGCCGCCAGCATACGGAGCATGTTTCTATCGAGAGCGCCAAAAAGGATATGGAATCCGTGCTGGCGCTGCTGCCGCAGGAGCGTGAGTTCATCACGGACGACGGGCTCATGGGAACCCTGACACTCCGACTTGACACCGTGCAGGTCGAGCCGTCCGGCTATGGCAGCTCCACCAAGCGCAGCTATCCCAATCTTGCCGAGCAGGATACACAATACATTCCCAAGAGCATTGAGGATAACGGCAAAACCCTGACGCTCTCCGACATTCAGTGGCAGACCGACAATACCGCCAACATGGACGGTTATGCCGTGGCAGACCGCTATACCGCCGTCGCCACCTACACCGGCAACGCCACCAGCAGCTACGTGAAAGGCTATACGGTTACGGCGGATTATACCGGAACCGTCAGCCGGATCGCCCTCAACCGTGTCCGCTATGTCGCCATCTTTGAGGGAACACCCATCCAGCCCGCGGAGCCTGCGAACGTACCTTCCGCGGCATCCGCTTTCCGCTGGTCCTATGTGCTGATTCCCCTCGGGATTGTGGCTGCAGCAGGAGCCGGTGTCGGCGGTGCGCTGCTGGTGAAGCACAGAAAAGAAAACGCAGATGAGGAGGAAACGGCAGAATGAAAAAAATCATTACCCTTTGCCTGAGCCTTTGCATGACAGCGGCTTTGGCGGCTCCGGCGTATGCGCTGGAATACAGTATCGATGCGCCGAATGATTACGACTTCGGCAAGGACACCTCCATCGAGGTCATCCATACAGCGGATGGCGGCGCCATGCGCAATGAGGACGTCAGCAAGAACGCCACCCTCATTCCGCCCGCCTTCGGCTCGGAGAGCATGAATGCGCTCCATACCGGCGAGTACCTGACGCCGAATCTTGCGCCGCGCACCCTTCCCACGGCTGGCGCCGTGATCAGCGGCAGCGGTGATGTGGTTACCCCAGGGAGTACGGTGAGCAGCGGCAACGGCTATCAGCCCTCTGTGCTGTTCACGGAGGTGGCGAGCGATCTTTACTACAAAAACGGTTCCCTCGGCAAGATCGAGATCCCCGCGCTGGGTCTGAGCGTGAGGATCTATCAGGGAACGGACAGCAAGACGCTTGCCAAAGGCGTTGGGCATTTTGAAGATACCTCCATCTGGAAGGGCAATGTCTGCCTCGCCGCCCACAACCGCGGCGCCAACAGCTACTTCGGGCAGATCCACACGCTTGATATCGGCGATAAGATCACCCTGACGACCAAGCTGGGGACGCGCACCTATAAGGTGACGGACGTCAGCAAGGTCAGCGAGACAGACCGCAGCGGTCTTGCGGACTCCGGCGAGAATATGCTCACGCTTTACACCTGCGTCCGCAACCAGCGCGACCAGCGCTGGTGCGTCACAGCGGTGGAGGCTTGATTCTTTCTCCGTTTTGCCGGATCGGTTCTGTTCGACTTCCGTCCCTCACTTGTGATATGTTCGTGCTGCAAAGATTTCCACATATCAATTAAAACTGGAGGTGTGGATATGAACAGATTGAAGAACACCGGGCTCATCCTCTGCGGCCTTGCGCTGGGGCTTTCGTTGAGTGCTCCTGCGGCGCAGGCGGTGGAATCGCTGAAAGCGACGCTTTCCACCAACCGCATCCTTGTAGACGGTCAAGAAGTCCGCCTGACGGCGTACAACATCAACGGCAACAATTACGTTATGCTGCGCGATGTCGGCAAAGCGCTCGGCTTCAATGTCTGCTGGGACAGCGATGCCAAATGTGTACAGGTCGAATCGGGCAAGCCCTACACCGGCGAAGCGCCAGAAAAGTCTGCGGAGGCAAAGCCCGTGGAGCAGCCTGCGCAGACAGATGTTGCCACCGCAAAGCAGGATATCGTGGACCGCACCAATGCGCTGCGGCGCGCAAAAGGTGTTGCCGCACTGCGTGTCAACGACAAGCTCATGCAGGCGGCACAGGTACGAGCCGACGAGATGGCTGCCAGCGGCATCTACTCTCACACCCGTCCGGATGGGCGCAAGAGCAACACCGTCACCGACAGCAAGTACACCGGTGAAAACCTACACAATATCTCGGAGCTGTACCTCAATCAACAGCAAAAAACGCTCTCCGAGGCGGTGGTCAATCTGTGGTCCAATTCCAAGGCTCACGCGGACAACATGACAAGCTCCCGCTACGGCGAGATCGGCGTTGGACTGGTGCGAGGCGTTAACCAAAACGGTCTTGACTGCTGGTACTGCGTGCAGGTCTTCCTGCTGGACGGCTGTGAAGTCACTTGGGTGGATACTCCTGCAAGTAAGTAAATCATCAACTCTCACGCAAGAGCAGATCGCAAGGTCTGCTCTTTTTATTACGCATTTTTAGAAAGGAGAACCCTATGAAACCTATGAAAAAACGCCTGTTGTCACTGCTTTTGACGTTGGTGACGATCTTGAGCCTGCTGCCGACTGCGGCCTTCGCTGCGTCGAACACGGGTTCCGGCCTCAAAATTACCACCAACCAGGCATATTGGAGCACGCGCCTGCTTGCCAACGGAACCCCGTACAGCTACCGCCCGCCGCTGGCAGACGGCAAGCTCGTGTACTGCATGGACAGTGGACTTGGCTATCACTACGCCACAAAATCATTCCTTGATTCGTACTCGTGGACATCCGGCTCCGGCGCGGACGCAGATGCCGTATTGCAGTCGGCTGTCACGAACAGCGGCCTCAGTGAAATGGACGCCGCGACCGTTGAGAATGTCAAGTGGATGATGACCTACCTCAACGACTGCAAGGATTCCAACGTCGGCCAGCTTTTTATGGCCGTGCAGACGTATGTGTGGGAAAATCAGTCCTACAAAGGCGAGCCCGGCGGAGATGGTGACGCAGGTGGTTACGCCAACGCAGACACCTACGAGCTGTATCTGAGCCTTATCGACTCTCTTCTCGCAAAGAAAGCAGCTGAGGATGCCGAGTTCCAGCGTCAGATCGAGGAGTACGCTGCGCAGGGCATTGCTGCAACCATCGTGGAGGATGAGAGTGCAAGATGGGCGGTGTATGCGATCTCCAGCAACCGCAAAAATCAGTCATTCTTTAACTACTATGGACCGCGCAAGCTCGTAACGGGCGAGCCAGCGCCTGACCAGCCCGAGCAGCCTACGGGTGGCACGGGCAAGATCGTGCTGAAAAAGACTGCTGGCGGTACCACAACTGGCCTCGCCGGTGCACGTTTCAGCATCTATTTCAACGGCCAGATCGTCGGCAGCGACATCACCAATGCGCAGGGTGAGATCTATGTTGAGAACGCCGCCACCGGCCTTTGGAGCTTTGTCGAGACCTCCGCACCGGACGGCTATTGCGTCGATCCCACGCCCAAAAGCGTCTATGTAGATGTGTCCGAGGGCGACCGCGAATACTCTGTTGCGGCAGTCAACTATGAAAAGCCCGACATGAAGATCACCAAGCGCGACGCCATGAGCGGCAAACCGATTGCCGGCACGGTGTTTTCCATTAAGTCCGTTACAGGCAGCTATTCCACCTCCGTCACGACCGGAACGGACGGCTCCGCAACGCTCTCGGCCATTCCTGCCGGTGTCTATGTTGTGCGTGAGGAATCCGTTCCCGAGCCGTACATCGTAACCAATACCGAGCAGACCGTGGCGCTGCGCCCCGGCAAAACCTCCGAGGTCACTTTCGTTGACTATGAAAAGCCCGGTCTTGAAATTGTCAAGAAGAACATCGCCAACGGAGAGCCTATCGAGGGCGTGACCTATCTCATTGAGCAGATCGACGGCAGCTACTCCACCAGCGCCACGACGGACAGCGTGGGGCGCATCTTCCTCGATTCCATCCCCGTGGGCAGCTATCGCATCACGGAGAAAAATGTGCCTTCCCATGTTATTCTCTCTGAGATCCCCCAGGAAGTCTATCTGGAAGCAGGCTGCACCCGCACGGTGACCTTTTTCAACGTGGTCAAACCCTCCCTGACGATCCTGAAGCGAAACAGCGTCACCGGTGATTCTCTCTCCAATGCCAAATTCCATATCTATTACGGCTCGGACAATACCACCACCGGCGAGATCAACGACCTCGGCGTGTTCACAACGGCCTCCGATGGTAAAATCACGCTCACCGACGTAAACCGTGGCTGGTACAAGCTGGTGGAGGAGTCCGCTCCCAAGGGCTTCGGCATTCAGGGCAGCGGGGTCACCGAGTTCTATCTGGAAGCCAATTCCTCTAAGACCGTGACCGTGGACAATGTTCCTCACAGTGCCCTCGTCGTGTACAAATATGACTCCAAAACCGGAAAAGGTCTGGAGGGCTGCCGCTTTGAACTGAGATATTTAGGCGGCGGCACTTCCGGTACTGGCGGTACAGTCATCGGGACCTATCTGACCGGCCCCAACGGGGCATTCACCGTGACAAACCTCAAACGCGGCACTTACATCTGCCAGGAACTCGAAGGTGACGGAAATCACATCATCGACCGCGAACCCCAGACGGTGTGGATCTCCGGCGAGGATCAGGATGTGGTGACGCTCCGTTTCGGCAATGCCCCGCTGGGATCGCTCTTGATTACTAAACTGAGCGATGACAACAAGCACGAACCGCTCTCTGGCGTAGAGTTCCTGCTGACCGACAGCAGCGGCCATTATCTCGGCAATGACAACGGCCGCTTCGCCACCAATGCCGTGGGCGAAATTCTGGTGGATGGTCTGGAACCCGGCATGACGGTCATTGCCCGTGAAGTCAGAGCAAAAACGGGCTACCTGCTGGATGACAGCCCCCAGCACGCACTCATCAAGAGCGGCGAAACGGCGCATCTGCAGTTTCTGAACCAGCCTGCCGGTAATCTCATCATCCGCAAGGTCAGCTCTGGTCCCAACAAGGAGCCGCTGGAGGGCGTAGAGTTTAAGATCACCTATGCAGACGGCAGCTTTGTCCCGGATGCCAACGGCGAACTGTCCAGCAACGGCATTTATTACACCAATAAATCCGGTGAGATCCGCATCTCCGGCATCGTCGGCACCGTGGTAGCGACGGAAACCAAGACGATTCCGGGGTTCACCATTGACGAAGCTACCCGCACACAGACCGTGGTAGTCAACCCCAACGACACGCAGACGCTGACCTTTTACAACAAACCCACTACAACATTGATTCTCCAGAAATACATTTCCGGCACGAAAAATGAGCCGCTGGCCGGGGTACAGTTCCTTGTGACAGACTCCTCCGGTGCGGTAGTTGGCCCCAACAACGGCTACTATACCACCGACGCTGCAGGCCAGATCGTCATTGAGGGTCTGACCGACGGCATGACTGTTACCGCAAAAGAGGTTAAATCTGTGGATGGATTCGTGTTGGACGGGACACCGCAGAGCATTAAGATCGACCAGAGCCAGTCTCCCCAGCGGCTGACCTTCTGGAATGAGCGACAGGGCGCGCTCATCATCAACAAGCTGTCCTCTCTGGACCGCAAGACGCCGCTGGAGGGCGTTACCTTCAAAATCACTACGGCTACCGGCGAGTTCGTCCCCGACGAAAACGGAAAAATCAGCTCCAACGGTCTGTACTACACGGATGAGAACGGGCAGATCATCCTCAAGGGCGTCACCGGCACACTGGTGGTGACAGAGGAAAAATCTATCTCCGGTTACACCATCGACGAGAATACGCGCACGCAGACCGTGGTGGTCAACCCCAATGACACGCAGTCCCTCTATTTTTATAATGCTCCCATCGGTGGGCTGGAGCTGGTGAAAGTGAATGCGGCGGACAAAACCCAGCGTATCCCCAACACCACCTTCGAGATCCGCCGTGTCAGCGATGGCGGTCTGGTGGACGCCGTCACCACCGGAACGGACGGCCGCGTGTATGTGCCGCTGGAAAGCGGCAGCTACTATGCCGTGGAAACCGAGGCGGGCAAGGGCTTCCAGCCGGACAATACCCCCATCTATTTCACCGTGGAGGATGGTAGAACCACGACCAAAACGGTGACCAACAAAGCCATCTCCGGTATCCTGATCCGCAAGGTCGATTCGGCCACCGGCGAGGGCATCTACGGCGTTTCCTTCATTCTCTATGACAGCGGCAACAATCCCATCACGCAGGAAACCAGCGATGACCGGGGCTACGTCCGGTTTGAGGGACTGGAAGCTGGCCGCTATTATCTGCGTGAACTGGAAAACGAGGGCTACATCCCCGACACGCAGAAAAAGACCGTGTATGTAAAGTCCGGCGAAACCACGGAAATCGAATGGAAGAATACGCCCATCACCGGTCAGATTCAGATCGTCAAGACCTCGGAAGATTACAACTCGATGAATGGCTGGCCCGCCGGAACGCCCATCCCCAACACCGTCTTTGAAGTTTACAATGCCCGCACCAACCGCCTGGTGGATACCATCAAGACGGATAAAAACGGCTTGGCGGTCAGCAAGCCCCTGCCTTTGGCGCGATATAAAATCGTGGAATCCAAGGCGGCGGAGTTTTACGGGCTGGATAAGACACCCATTGAGGTGGAGATCGAACACGCCGGTCAGATCGTCAAGGTGAGCATGACCAATAAGAGCCTGTACACGAATGTGTCGATCAAGAAGACCGGTTATGTGGAGGTCATGCCGGGACAGCTTATTCGTTACAACTTTACCGGTATTGCCAACAATTCCACCACGGCACTGGAGTCGTTCTACTGGAGAGACACTCTGCCCGTCAAGGCGGTGCGCCTTGAAAAGATTTACACCGGCACGTGGAATACCCCCGGCAACTATAAGATCGTCTACCGCACCAATCTCAGCGGCGATACCTGGCGCACGCTGGCGGATAACCTTTCCACCAGCAAGAACTATGTGCTGGATGCTTCTCCCGCAGCGCTGGGACTTGCCGCCAATGAGTATGTGACGGAGTTCATGGCGGCGTTCGGCATTGTACCTTCAAACTTCCGTCAGGTAGAAGCGCCCCGCGTAGATTGCAAGGTGCTTTCAAAGCTCACCGGTGGTACGCAGTTCGTCAACACGTCGGATGCAGGCGGCGTCTACAATGGGCAGTGGATCATGGCGACCTCCCGCTGGGTCACCAGAGTTTACGCCCCCAGCAAGCCCCTGCCCCGCACCGGTTATTAAGAGCTAACAACGGATGCCGCTCCGCAAGGGGCGGCATCCCCATTTTAAGGAGGTTGAGATTTCTTGAAATACAGAAAAATGATTATTCTGACATTGACGCTTTTGCTCCTGACCACCCTCTGCTGCACCTCGGCGCTCGCTGCGGGCGGGGATGTGGCGGGAGCGGTGGAGCAGACATGGACGGAGGCGGCCAAGCAGATCAAGAGCGTGGTGGAGAAGGTGGTGTTCCCTGCATTGGATATGATCCTCGCTATCGCATTCTTTGTAAAACTTGGCGGCGCGTACTTTGACTACCGACAGAGAGGACAGTTTGAGTGGACCGGCCCCGCCATCCTCTTTGCCTGCCTGATTTTCAGCTTGATCGCGCCGAAATACATCTGGAATATCATCGGGATCTGAGCCAAGAAGAGAGAACAATTAAAAGCCGGATCAGGACCCTCCTGCCGGATATAACCGATGAGGCAATGGTTGCATGGATAGTGTATGTGGATGAAGTAGGCAGACATGGTTGCTTCACAAAGATACTCTTGCGTTAAAAGCACAATCCTGCTATAAATACCATTTGAGAGATAGGTACCAGAGAATCTTAATGAGAATGGAGGAATTGTTCTGTGTCTACCAAGAATACTATGAAGCATAATGCCGTCATTACAACGATGCTTTTGCTTGTATTATTTACGTTTTCCGCTTGTGCATCTGTAACTCCTGATGACCAAACATCAAAGGATTCCAATATTACGGAGAATGGTGCATCAACGGGCTGTTCAGGCTATGATAATACAAGCACGCCTGAGTTTTTCAATGACCTCGGGAAAACGCTTGATGAATTGAAAAACGAGCATCCGGAAGGCAACGTGATTGTAAGGCCGGATGGATTTCCAGACAGTGCTGCTATATGCTTTGGAGCCTCAGAGTCGGAATATCTTTACTGCTTTTTCGGCGCACAGAGTGGCGATGCTGAAAAGGCTATGAACGAATATGAAGACCAGCTGGAATGTTCCGGTTTTGTCACCACCGCATGCATACTCTTTCCGGACATGGAAGATGAAATGTCCTTTGAAGATTTCTTCTCCTTGATTGGTGTTGACGATTATGAGTATTTAGGAGAAGATACGACTGCAGCAGGTTGGTTAAGATTCATGTATAACGGTATGGAGGTCATGGTGAATACAAACGAGGCTGCTTCTGGTGGTGGATGGAATTTCACAGGAGCGGAAATTGTGAAGCATAATGCTCCCGTGTCAATCGTGGACACGGAAATATTCAATACCAATCAGGACTTAGCGGATGCGGTCATGTTCGATTGATCTACATTATAATGGTCTAAAGCAAAATATTCTATAAGGAAAGCCGTCGCCCCGCCTGGGCGGCGGCTTTCTGCATTTCCGGAGGTGAGTGAAGATATTTATTGGGGACTTTGTTGCCGCGACAGTCCTGGATTAGGAAGTAGGCAGATGGTGTCACCCCGTATTTAGCAAGGAGCCTCATAAAAAGCTTGCATAAAAAGTGTTATCTTGATATAATACTATCAAGAAATTGATAAGGAGGGCTTTCTATGCAAATCAGACCATCCTCTGCTCTGCGGAATGAGTACACGCAGATCTCCGAGCTGGCAAAGGCATCCGGTGAACCGATCTTCATCACGAACAAGGGTGAAGATGACGGTGTTTATATGAGCATGGCAGCATACGAGGAGCGGGAAAAAATGTTCCGACACCGCGACAAAATTTATGCTGCGGAACTCAGCAGATTGAGCGGAGAGCCTGTCTGCACGCCGGAGGAGCTTGACGAAAGAATGGAGGAGCTGTTCCGTGCCTACGAAAAGTAAACTGGTCTATCTTCCACCTGCTCAACACGACTTCGAGGAGATCGTAAAGTATCACATTACGGAGGCAGGAACTCCCTACGCGCGGAAAATCTACAGTACGATGAAAACGACCATAAACCGTCTGCGGGATTTCCCGCTGATGGGGCAAACGCATCCGGACCCGATCCTTGCGGCAAGCGGTTACCGTAAACTTGTGCTGACGAAGACTTATGTTGCCATCTACAAATTGATTGGGGACACCGTCTATGTTTATGCGATCGTCAATGGTACAACAGATTATCCGCGGCTGCTCAAGTAAGCGCTGCAGTCAGATGCAAAACAAAATACTCTATATGAAAGGCCGTCGCCCACCTGGGCGGCGGCTTTCTGCATTTTCGGAGGTGAGCGAAGATATTTATTTGGGACTTTGTTGCCGCGACAGTCCTGGATCAGTTGGTGGATTGGATCTACGGGCAGATCGTGGGCTTTCTCGGCAATTTCTTTGCCCTCATGGGCAATATGGGCGTGGAACTTTTTGAACTGGAATGGGTCAGCGCCATCATTCTCTTTTTCTCCCGCCTTGCGTGGGCACTGTTCGCTGTCAGCGTGGTAGTCTGCGCTTTTGAGTGCGGCATTGAATACTCCACCGGCAGAGGCAATCTCCAGCAGTGCGGCATGAATATCATCAAGGGCTTTCTGGCGGTGAGTCTCTTCACCGTTGTCCCCGTCCGGCTCTATGCCTTATCGGTGTCGCTGCAGGGAACCTTTTCCGCAGGGCTTACCGGCTACGGTCGGAGCATCGGTGAGGTGGGACAGGACATCATTACCGAACTCAGTGAGATACAGACACTTGCCGATGTAGTGAACAGTTCCCACTTTGGTCTCGGCATCATCACCAGCCCCATCATGCTTCTCTTTTGCGTGATCCTTATGGGCTACGCGGTGCTGAAGGTGTTTTTTGCCAACCTCAAACGCGGAGGCATTTTGCTGATTCAAATTGCGGTCGGCTCCCTCTATATGTTCAGCGTCCCGCGTGGCTATCTGGATGGATTCATGGGCTGGATGCGGCAGGTCATCGGCTTGTGCCTGACCGCCTTCCTCCAGTCCACCATCCTCATTGCGGGACTTATGGTGTTCAAAGACCACGCGCTGATGGGCGTGGGGCTCATGCTCTCTGCTGGTGAAGTACCCCGTATCGCCGGCAGCTTCGGTCTGGACACCACAACAAAGGCCAATATTACGAGCGCCGTTTATACGGCACAGTCCGCGGTGAATGTGACGAGAACCATCGCCGCGGCAATCAAATAAAAGGGTGTGTATGAAATGACACAGTCAACAAGAAAACTTACGATGGGGAGCCTGTTCGATGGCATCTCCGGCTTTCCTCTGGCTTCGGTGCGGTGCGGCATCGAGCCAATCTGGGTCAGCGAGATCGAACCGTTCCCTATACTGGTATCAAAAATACGTTTCCCACGCATGGAGCAAATGGGAGACATCACAAAACTGAACGGCGCATATCTGCCGCCTGTAGACATCATCTGCGGGGGCAGCCCGTGCCAGGACTCAGCGTGGCCGGAATGCGCGCCGGATTGAACGGTGCACATTCCGGCCTCTTTATGGAACAAATACGAATCATTCAGGAGATGCGAGATGCAGACAAAAAATCTGGACGGACAGGAATCCATATTCGGCCGAGATTCGGCGTGTGGGAAAATGTCGTCGGTGCTCTCTCAAGTGGGCGGGACGCTGAAACGGGTCAAAAAAAGCCTGGGGCGGATTTTCAAAAAGTCCTCGAAGCGTTCCTCCAAGTTGAAGAACCATACCTTCATGCTGTTAGACCTGAGACCGGGCGCTGGGAATATGCTGGGGGCATATTGGGAGTACGATCCTCCGTGGCTTGGATCGTTTGGGACGCTCAACACTTCGGAGTGCCCCAAAGACGCCGTCGAGTGTTCCTTGTGGCAGATTTTGCAGGCTACAGCGCCATCCCGATACTCGCTATCCCAGACAGCGTGCCTGGGTATCCTGCGCCGCGCAGAGTGCCGCGGCAAATCGCTGCCGCCCTTATTGGAAGCAGCTTTGCGTATGCAGGCAGGACTTGACCCGCCTGCGCCCATATCCGGCGAAGCGAAAGCCTACCATATCAATCAGCGCAATGAAGGAATTGACTTAGACGGTGTGTCCGGCGCATTGATGGCGACGCAGAACCTTCAAATGCAGACCTTTATCACAAATCCCGGCAGCAGTCAGAGTGGTCCGCAAAAGCAGATCGCATTCGCCGCCAACCAGCGGGACGAGGTGCGTGACCTGCATGATGTAGCAGGCGCGCTGCAGGCTCAGCCGGGGATAAAGCAACAAACCTTTGTCGCTGGACTTGTAACGAAAGGAAACGGAGATTGTTTTCTTACACCGGAAAAACATGCTGCACTCTTAACCGGAGGAGGACAGGCGGGACAGGGATATCCATGTATTTTCGTCGCTGGCTTCTCGGCCGGAGCAGGTGCAAGCGCCGGAACCATTGGATATCAGGAGGACGTAGCGCCCACGCTGAAAGGCAGCCCCAGCGGGAACTGTATGCCCAGCATCCTCTGCATCAATGATCAAGGTGGGCAGATCATGGAGTGCAGTGAGAACCTCACCGGAACCCTGCGGGCACAGGAGCATGGACACCAGCCTCTGATTCTGCGTCCGACAGGACCCAGAGTTTATGAAAACCATGGCATTGACGGAAGATACACGGGGCCGCATGATGTAGCGCCCACCATGTCCGCCCGCTATGGGACTGGAGGGAACAATATCCCCCTCGTACAGCAGGAAGAAGTCATCTGCATTGCGGGCAACGCCATTGACCGGCAGCCGCAAAACGGCGGCAACGGCTTCGGCTGGCAGCGGGACATTTCCTATACCCTGACCACCTCGGATCGCCACAGCGTCTATGCCCGCCAGCGGGTAGATCAGTTCAGGGACGACGAGATTGCCTCCACGGAGAGCGCGCGGCAGCACAAGGACGCTACAGACCTTGTCTGCCAGCCGTCCTCTACCTGGGATGCGGACTGCCGGAATCTCATTCGCCGCTTAACGCCTTTGGAGTGTGAACGGCTCCAGGGATACCCGGACGGTTGGACCGATGTTCCCGGCGCGTCGGACTCCGCACGCTACAAAGCCCTCGGCAACAGCGTCGCCATCCCCTGCGTGGAACACCTCATGCAGCGGGTGGCTATGGTCATTACGCTTGGTTTGGAGTGGGAGTTTTAGTTGGTCTTGGTAATAGCTTTTGCACTTGCTTTCGGGTATCTTGGCTTTACCATCAAAGTGACTGGAGGAACTGCTATGGCAGAAAAAACGCGCAACCTCTGCGCGGAAATTCCTTTGGAGCTGCATACCAAAGTACGGCAGCGACAGGCGGAATCCGGCGAGACCCTAAGCCGGTACATGACCGCGCTCATCACAAAATTTTATGAAATGGAGGAACGGCAGACGATGGAGAAGGAAGTAACAAGACCTGTCTGTGTGCAGGTGCCGGTAGAATTGTTCGAGCAGTTCAAGACGTATCTGAAACAGCACGGGATGACGCAGAAGGACTTTGTCATCCGCTGCATCCAGCAGGCGCTGGCGGAGGACGCCGGCGCTGGTGAAGAATAAGAAATACATCGCGCGAACCGCTGCTGAGATTCTCGGCAGCGGTTTTGCTTTGGAGGAACAAAATGTTTATTTACCCCGAAAACTTGAAAGCCAAGCCCATGCTGTGGCTCTGGCTGCTGCGGGACATCGGCGTCATCGGCATCGGCGCTCTGCTCTCTGTGCTGGCGCTGACGCAGGGGCTTGGCATGGGCTTGCTGGTGGTCACGGCGCTGTATGCCTTCCTCACCATTCAGGTGGATGGCTCCAGCATTCTGGATTTCCTGCGCCGTGCCGCCCGCTTTCTCTTTCTATGCCAACAATATTACGAATGGAGGCAGGATCTATGAATCGGAAACAGAAAAAGGAACTGCGCCAGCGGCAGTCGACCCGGCAGCTCATGGGCATCGTCCGTGTGACGCCCCACGGCATCGTGACAGATTCCGGAGAGCGGGTCTTCTTCCTGATCCAGCCGGACAATCTCTCCGTCCTGTCCCCGGAGGTCATCCGGGGCCGCGTCCGCTCCCTGACCATGCTTCTCAGCACCCAGCCCTCGCTGGAAATTCTGGCGCTGGACTCCCGCGAATCCTTCCAGCGGAACAAGGAGTATTACCTGCGGCGACTGGAGGAGGAAACGGAGCCTGCCGTGCGGGAGCTGCTGGAGCGGGACATGGCCCATTTGGACGCCATTCAATTCTCCTCTGCCTCCTCCCGCAAATTTGTGCTGGTGCTCCCACTGGATGAAAAAGCCGGTGCGGACGAAAGCGCGCTGCGGCAGTTGGAGAAAGCCATCTGCGACCACGGGCTCCGTGTGCGTCTGGCGGAGGAGCAGGATGTGAAGCGCCTGCTGGCGATCTACTACCGGCAGGATCTCACCACGGAGGTATTCCGTGATTTCGATGGAGAGGAGTATGTACATGGCTAAGAAGAAAGCAAAGAAGAAAAAGAAAGCGCCAGAGCAGATCCAGCGCCCCAAAGATTTTCTGGACATGATCGCGCCGGCGGCGGTGAAGTTCAACACAGACCACTTCATCCTTGGCAGCCGCTATCACACGGCGATGGCGCTGAAAAGCTACCCGCCCATGACGGATGAGCTGGCGCTGCTACGGGGCCTTGGCGATATGGGCGGCGTCAACCTGCGTCTGACGGCGCGGCAGGTCACGCCCGCCGAGGAGGATGCCATCCTCCATGCCGCCACCAACAAAAGCCGCATGGAGCGGAGCAACACCAACGATTACAAGCAAAGCGTCACGGCGGAGGCCAACCTGCGGGATATGGCGGAGCTGCTGGCAAAGCAGCGGCAGGAAAAGGAGCCGCTCATCCACTGCGGCGTGTATCTGGACATTGCCGCGGCAGACACGGAAAAGCTGCGCACGGCGCGGGACACGGTATCCGCCCAACTGGTGCGCTCCCGCATGGGCGCCGATCCGCTGCTCCTGCGCCAGCGGGAGGGCTTTCTTTCCGCCAACCCCGCGGGCGGCAGCCAGCTCGCCAATTTTGCGGAACGTGTTCTGCCCGCCAGAAGCGTTGCCAATTTATATCCCATGAACTATTCCGGCAAAACTGATCCCAGGGGCTTCTTCATTGGCCGGGACAGGTTTGGCTCCAACATCATCGTGGACTTCGACCGCCGTGCCCCTGACAAGACCAACGCCAGCGCCCTCATCCTCGGCAACACTGGGCAGGGCAAAAGTTATCTTCTGAAGCTCCTGCTCTGCAATGTGCGGGAGGCGGGCAAAAGCGTGATCTCTCTGGACTCCGAGCACGAGATGGAGGACGAGTGCCGCGCCCTGGACGGCTGCTTTTTGGACTACTTAAGCGGGCAGTACCGCATCAACCTGCTGGAGCCTCGCTGCTGGGATGATGGCAGCGGGCCGGAAGACCCGGACGCGCCGGACGCTTTCCGGGGGACGCTGCTCTCCCAGCACATCTCTTTCCTGCGGGATGTGTTCCGCGTCTACAAGGGCTTTGACACACCCCACATCGACACGCTGGAACTGATGGTGGAGCAATTATATAAAAAGTGGGGCATTACCGACCGTACGGACTTTGCGTCGATGCAGCCGACCGATTACCCCATTCTCTCCGACCTCTACGATGCCATTCAGGAAAGCTACGACCATTACGAGGCCGCAGATAGCCTCTACCCGCGGGAAATGCTGCGGGATCTGCTGCTGGGGCTTCACTCCATGTGCCGCGGCGCGGACGCCCGGTTTTTTAACGGTCATACCAACATTACAAACTCCAAATTCCTCGTCTTTTGTGTCAAGGGATTGGATAACATGGCGGAAAACCTGCGGAACACCCTGCTGTTCAGTCTGCTGTCCTATATGTCGGATCAGCTTCTGACGCTGGGCAATTCCGTGGCGGCCATTGATGAGCTGTACCTGTGGCTGTCCGATCCCACCGTCATCACCTACATCCGCAACGCGCTTAAAAGAGTACGAAAAAAGGAATCCGCCCTGTTCCTTGCCAGCCAGAATCTGGAGGACTTCACCCAACCGGGGATACGGGAGCTGACGCGCCCCCTCTTTTCCATCCCCGTCCATCAATTTATCTTTAACGGCGGCAATGTGGATAAGAAGTTCTTCATGGATAACCTCCAGCTGGAGGAGTCCGAATATGCCCTGATCCGGGACCCGCAGCGCGGCTCCTGCTTCTACAAGTGCGGCAACGAGCGGTATCTCTTGCAGGTGCGGGCTCCGGAGTACAAGCAGACCATCTTCGGAACGGCAGGTGGACGGTAATGGCAGTACCCGTCGCGGCTCTGGCAAAGATCGCCGCTGCCGCTCTCTCGGACGAGGACTCCCGGAAAAGGCTGGGCTGGATCGTGGCGGCGATCTGTTCACCATTGATCCTGACGCTGGCGCTGATCTGCTCTCTGCTCTCCGGCAGCGCGGAACATAACAATTCCGCTGTTCTGTTGTGCTTTCATGGTGGAGATATTCCGGGCAAAACGCCTGCGGAATATGTTGCTTACATCGAAGATATGCGCCGCAGCTTTACGCTGCTGGACGACGCCATCGCCGCCGTTAATGACATGGTAGAGGGTGAAAGTAGCCTTGACGGTATCCGCGTCAAGGCTGTTTTCTATGCCATTTTCTTTGGAGAGGACACACCGAGCCGCCGAGCGCACCGACAGTACGTGGACTGCTTCGTGACCTACGAGAAACGTACCCGCACCGTCACCGATGAGGACGGGACGGAAACCGAGGAGAGCTACACCGTGGCGATTCCCGTTATGGACATGGTGGAGGTCTACAGCAATATTGAAAACACTCTTCACTTGGAAATATCTGCGGAGCAGAAGTCCAACGCCGACAGTGTCTACAACCTCGTCCGCTATGGCGTTGCCGGAGGTTCGGAGGGCTGGATTCCCGGCGCGGATGTGCCATTTATTGGCGCGGACGGTTTCTGTTCGCCCATCGGTTCAGGCTGGGAGCGCCGTGTCACCTCTGAATTCGGCAACCGCATCGATCCCATCACCGGGAAGCGCAAGGGGCACACCGGCATGGACTTGGCAGTCCCCACCGGCACGCCCATCCGCGCCGCGCTGGGCGGAACGGTGACGGTCTCCAAGTACAACGCCGGAGGCTACGGCTATTATGTCATAATCGACCACGGCAACGGACTCACCACATTGTACGGTCACTGCTCTCAGCTTTTGGCGAGAGTGGGACAAACCGTGCAGGCGGGAGACATCATCGCCCTCTCCGGCAGCACCGGGCGCTCCACCGGGCCGCACCTCCACTTCGAGGTGCGCGTCAACGGGGAACGAACGAATCCGAGGGCGTATCTGCCAAAAGGCTGAAAGGAAAACTAATTATGAATACTGCAGTAAAACCAATCACACCGGAGCGTGAGCAGGAGTTGGTTGCGAAGCTCGTGGATTTTCTCAGCAGCCGCTACGATGCTGGGAATCTCTATGACATTCTGCGTCACGGACTCGGCATGGATCACAGCGACATGGAGGCGCTGGGCTTTCAGCTCCGCGATTACTACGAGGAGGTATGATCATGAAAAAGGAAAATGTCACGATCACATTCGAGAGTGAGCAGCTTGCCGCTCTCGAATTTTCGCTCAAAAAGAAAAATACCAGCGTGCAGGCGCAGCTGGAGGAACTGCTCAAATGTCTCTACGAATCCGAGGTGCCGGAGCCGGTGCGGGAATATCTCGCCAGCCGCACAGCGCCTGCTGCCCGCCCCCGCCGTCCGGCAAGACCGGCGAAGCCGCAGCCGCGGGTGGAGCCTCCCTCTGTGTTGGCGTCACCTGACGCTTCTGAAAAGGCTGGTGGTTGAGATGGCACGGCAGGAAAAAATCGTGCTGTGGATCGACCGGCGCTGGTTGACCGCTATCGAAAAGCGCCTCAACGGTCAGACGCTGCAGGAGCACATGGAAGATGTGCTGGATGAGCTTTGCAATCAACTGCCGGAGCGGGAGTACGCTCGGATCAGTAAAGCAATTCAGGCGGAAAGCACTGCCGCTCGTGAGCGGGAAGAAGCAGCGCAGACATGGTCTGCCTACCGTGTACTCTAAAACGGTGAGGAATGGTGCTTCAAAGTCGCGCCCGGTGAGGAACTGCTGAATGCCGCTGAAAGACTGAACCGTTACCTGAAAGAGCCTCCCGACACAGGCAGCAAATTCATTCGTCTTTTCTCCTGTGGGACGCTGCTCACATCGGAGGAATATCAGCAGATGATTGCGGAGCGCATGGAGAACACCGGCAAGGTGCGCGGCGTGTTTGAACTCGACTTTGACAAACGGGAGTTCTCTGCCGTTCACATCATGGATGGCTGGCGGACCTGGGCGATGCGGGATGTGTCAGCGGCGGTGTACCATGCCACCCGGTCGCAATTCGCGTCGAGCGATGATAAGTGGCGCAAACTGCTGGATCATCTGAGCGGTAAAGAGATCACCTCGGCGGGACATCTCTCCGTGCGAAATTTCTCTTTCGGTGACGAGATCATCGAATCGGACGGCAAGCTCAATTTTTATGTACAGACGGAGTTCGATGTGGACGCTGCCTTCGGAACCTTCGTCCTCACGGACAAAAACGATGACTGGCTCAACATCTACGCCAACTACGAGATCGCGGAGGATAGACCCTGCGACACGCTGGAGCTGACGCTCTGCAAGGGTGACGGCTCCGAGGAGAGCAGGAGCTATCCGCTCAACGCAGCCGAGCAGGATGTCCTGCTGCGCAAGATGGAGGAATACTGTCAACAGCAGACCGGCATGAGTCTCCACGACTACGCGCAGCAATTCCGCGAGGAACCGGAACAGCGGCAGGGGCCGGTGATGAAGCTGTAGGTACAAACGCAGGCACAGCAAGGCTGAAGCACTCACGGCTGCGGAAACAACAGCGTCCAGGCTGCGCGTGCCTGCGGGCCCGCGGCGTCGCCGAACTGCGTCAACCCGCCCTTGGCGGGCAGCCGCAGTTTGGCGGCTGTTATTCTGCTCCCGCGGTTTTTCTCTGTCCCGAATTTGAAAGCGTTTTACGCAGATTTTTGTGCTTTCAAATGTGCCGCGCAGGGCGGCTCCCCGTTTCCCTGCACCGTTCGCCCTGTGTGCCGCTGTGTGCGCGTTTAAGGGATGGGGTGGAGTGTGTACCCGCCAAAGCCCATTGAAGCGAGTGTTGCGGCGTTTGTGGGCGATGTGCGAAAAAAACGTGTGGATACGGCTTCGACGATGGAGAAATGAGCCTTTGGGGAGAGTGTTTTTCCTCCTGACCATACCCTGTTCCGGAGGTTTTTGCCCCTTATTTACCCGTTCGATAGTGGAACAAGATAAAGGGCCGCAGTCGCAAGCGCCCGCGGCCCGCCCACAAAGCCCCGCAGTGCGGGGCTTTTTCGCGCTTTCCAAAGCGCAGTCTATTTCAGCACATTTCAGAAAAACCGCAGTCTGGTTTTCAAAAAGGCACGGTGTTTCCGGCACTCGTGCCCCTTTTGACCGACGGCAAGGAAAGGAGAACACCGATGGAAGAAAAAGTGAAAAAGAAAACGACATTCTGGCTCCCGCCCGACATGATCGACCGCATGGACGGCTGGCTGAAGGCGGATAACTGCCGCAGCCGCAATGAATTCGTAGAAAAAGCCCTGCGGTTCTACATGGGCTATCTCGGCACGGAGGACAACACCGCCTACATCTCCCAAGCCATTCTCGCCGCCATTCAGGGTACGCTGGACGACAACAACAACCGCCTGCGGACGATCCTCTTCAAGTGCGCGGTGGAGCTGAATATGCTCTGCCACACCATCGCCGCCCACTTCCGCGCCGATCCCATCCACACGCGGGAGCTGCGGGCCTACGCGGTGGATGAGGTGAAGCGCACCAATGGTCAGGTGAGTTTTGAAAGCGCGGTGCGGAGCCAGCGGCGCATAGAGCCGGATGACGCATGGCCCGGATCGTACTGATCTCGCCCTACCTCAAGGGCGGACAGAATGCCGCGAAGCTGGCGCAGCGCACCCGCTACGTCGCCACCCGTCCCGGCGTGGAGCTGCTGGCGGATGAGCGCAGTACACTCCCCGCCACAAAAAAGCAGCGGGATTTTATCACGCGGCTGCTGAAGTCCTTCCCCTCCTGCTGGGAACTCATTGAGTACGAGGAATATCTGGATCACCCCACCCAGGGCAGCGCCTCCGCGTTCATCCAGCAGGTGCAGGAAGACTACATGGAGGCGCTGGAGCAAAAGGAAAATTTCATCGACTACATCTCCCATCGCCCCGGCGTCCAGAAGGACGGTGAGCATGGTCTGTGGGACGCTCACGGTAAGGTACAAAATCTCGCGCAGGCGGTACGGGAGGTGGCGGAGCATTCGGGCAATGTGTGGACGCCGGTGGTGGCGCTGCGCCGTGAGGACGCAGAGCGGCTGGGCTATGACAACGCGGAAAACTGGCAGGCTCTGGTGAACGCCTCCATCTGCGATATCGCAAAGGCGTATAAGATCCGACCGGAAAACCTGCGTTGGTATGCCGCGTTCCACCAGAAGCCAAATCAGGTGCATATCCACATGATCATCTTCTCCGCAGATCCAAAGGAGGGCTACCTCACCAAAGAGGGTATCCGGGAAATGAAATCCGTCTTCGCCAGACGGATCTACCACGCGGATCGGATGCACATCTACCAGCAAAAGGATACCGCGCGGCAGGAGTTGCAGGCACAGACCCGCAAGGCAATGGTGGAGTGCATCGCACAGCTGGAGCATGGCACGTCGGATAACCCGCGTCTGGAGCAGCTCACCGAGGAGTTAGCAGAGCGTCTGCTGACGATCAAGGGCCGAAAGGTCTACGGCTACCTGCCGCCAAGGGTCAAGGCCATCGTGGACGCCATCGTGGAGGAGCTGGCGAAGGACGAGCGGGTGTCCGCCGCCTATGAAACGTGGCAGACGCTTTACGAGCAAGTGTGTCTGGACTACGATCAGCGGCCGCCCAAGCGTCTGCCGCTCTCCCAGCAAAAGGAGTTCCGGAGCGTCCGTAACATGGTCATTCAGGAAACACTGCAATGGATAGCAGAGCGGCAGCAGTACGCGGATGCGCAGAAATCATCTGCCATGCTGACGGAATCCATTTCGCCCGAGAATTCTGCGCCGACCACGAGAGCCAAAGTGGAATTCACAGCATCAGCCGTTCCCGCACAGCCCCAAGCCCAAAATACACCAGCACCTTCCACGGAAGATACCGGCTCCTCTGACGCTGCTACCTCCAAAGACGCCGCGCCGCCTGTGGGCGAAATGACTCCGACGCACTCACAGCCATCCGGTCAAGCAGGGCAAACCGCACTGGCAGGAGCAGATTATCGTGCCCCCACGGTGGGCGAAACCGTTGTGCGGATGCTGCATCACATGAGCAGAATTTTTGAGGACAACAGCAAGATCGACCAGATCCACCGCGGCTTGCAGATCGACCGCAAGCGCCGACAGGAATTGCAGCGCAAGCGGCTGGCAATGGGACACAAGCCGGACGATCACGAGGAGCAGACATTCAGATAAAAAAAGCTGCCGCAATTTGAATTGCGGCAGCTTTTTTTGAAGTCAGATTTGTGTTTGCGTCGGAACGAATTCCAGCTTGAGCGCCATTCCCATGCCTGCGGCAAGACGCTTGAGCGTCCGCAGAGAGGGATTGGCCGTTCCGCTTTCCAGCCTGCTGATGTCAGCCTGTGTAATGCCGGTAATGTCGGAAAGCTGCTTTTGCGTCATGCCATTTTCCTCACGGCCTTCAACAATGGCGCGCATGATCTGACGTTCCGGTTCCTGCGCATCCCACTCCGCACGGAACGCAGGGTCCTGCATTCTTTCGTTCAAAGTCTCACGAAAATTCTTCCCCATAAATCATGCCTCCTTTTTTTGATTAAAGTCTGCGCGATACCGCTTGGCACGTTCTATCTCGCGCGGCGGGGTTTTCATCGTCTTTTTTACAAAGCCATTGGTGAGGATTACTCTGCGTCCCACCACGAAAAAGTAAAGCACCCTGCTGATATCCGTACCTTGCTTTGCACGCACTTCAAAAATTCCGTCATCCAGCACCTTTGAATATGGCTCGCGTAAGGCGGGGCCTTTGCTTTCGAGCAATTCCAATGCAGCGAATATTTTTGCCTGCATTTTATTATCCTGCGAGAGAATGAATTCTTCAGCAGGTCTGCTGCCATCATCCTTCTCGTAGTATTCCACAGTGTAGTCCATACATTCACCACGCTTTCTCCGCAACTCATTATATGTGATAAAACACATATTGTCAACAGAAAGAGCAATGACCTGAAAGGAAACATCATGAGCCAATTTATCTATTTCACGCCGGAGGAAAAAGCACGTGCGCAGAACACGGATCTCGTGTCGCTGCTGCGCGCCCAGGGGGAGCGACCCGTGCGCTCTGGCCGGGAGTTCCGTCCCCCCAACGATCCCAGCATCACCGTGCGGGGCAACAAATGGTTTGATCACTCCGCGCGCGTCGGCAGTTACGCCGTCAGCTTCGTCCAGCGCTATTACCGCCTCCCTTATCAGGAGGCGGTTTTGCTTTTGCTGGGCAGGAAAAATAACAAATCGTATGAGCAGGCAAAGCCAGCAAAGGAGGCTCCGAAGCCCTTCGCTCTGCCGGAACCTTACGGAACCATGCGACGTATGTATGCGTACCTCATGCGTCAGCGCCACATTGACCGCGAGGTTATTTCCGCCTTCGTACATGAAAAGCTGCTCTACGAGGACAAGCATCATAACTGTGTTTTCGTGGGGCTGGATGACAGCGGTGAGGCCAAGCACGCGCACATCCGCAGTACCAACAGCGAGGGACGGGTGTTCCGCATGAACATTGAGGGCAGCGCAAGTGAGCACTGCTTCCACAAAAACGGGACCGACAAGTCCCTCTATGTGTTCGAGGCTCCTATCGACCTTCTGTCCCACATTATCCTCTATCCCTACGGCTGGCAGGAGCACAGCTACGTTGCCTGCTGCGGGCTCTCCATCCAGCCGGTGCTGGAGCGGCTGCGGCAGAATCCGAAGCTGGACATGGTGTACCTGTGCCTCGACAACGATGACGCGGGCAACGATGCCTGCGACCGTATGACGGATACGCTGGAGGACATGGGCTTGGATGTGGAGCGGCTCTGCCCGGTGCGCAAGGATTGGAATGACGATCTCTGCGCTAAATTCGAGAGGAAGGAGAAAGACACATGAACGAAAACATATGGCCCCTGATTTTGCTTGGCGGCGGACTGCTGGCATTCTTGCTCGTAGTGTCCTTCCTCTCCAAGAATTATTCTCTCAACAATTTCAAGAGCAAAACCGTTGGCGACGGTCAGCACGGCACAGCCCGGTGGGCAACGCCCAGGGAGATCAGCAAAACATACCGGACGGTACCGTTCCGTCCCCGCCGCTGGCGCAAGGGAGAGGATCTGCCTACGGAGCAGGGACTCGTTCTTGGCAGCGTCGGCGGCAGAAACCATAAAAGCGAGGGAGGATTCCTGCTGAAAACCTCTCGCAAGCTGCTGGAAAAGCTGCGACGTCCTGTGGAGGGAAAGCGGAAGACGAAGAAAAAATCAAAGGCTCTCTCAAAAGTCAAAAAGATGATTGAGGAGCAGCGAGATATCCGGGCGCTGGTGGACAGCGATGACGTCCACTGTCTGATGATCGGCGCCTCCGGCGTGGGCAAGACGGAATTTTTCCTATATCCGAATCTCGAATACGCCAGCGCCAGCGGCATGAGCTATCTGGCGCTGGACACCAAGGGAGACTTGGCGCGCAACTACGGTGCCATCGCCTCCCGGTATTACGGCTACAAGGTATCTGTCATCGACCTGCGCAACCCAACCCGCTCAGACGGTTTCAATTTCCTGACGCTGATGAATCACTACATGGATATTGCGCGCAAGCATCCGGAGAACCTCGCTGCCCGAGCGCGCGCAGAGAAATACGCCAAGATCCTCGCCAAGACCATTATCAACCCGGACGGCGACGCTGCCCAGTATGGTGAGAATGCTTTCTTCTACGACAGCGCTGAAGGTTTGCTGACTGCCATTGTGCTTCTGCTGGCGGAGTTCGCACCACCAAAGGATGGGGAGCCGGAGAAGCGGCACATCGTTTCAGCCTTCAAGCTGGTGCAGGATTTGCTGGCGGTGCCGAAGTCAAGAGGCAAGAATGGCTTTCAGCTGCTCATGGATGAACTGCCACCGGAGCATAAGGCCCGGTGGCTGGCAGGCGCCGCCCTCACCAGTGCGGATCAATCTATGGCTTCGGTCATGTCCACCGTCATGTCCCGCCTCAACGCCTTTCTGGATACGGAGCTGGAACAGGTCATCTGCTATGACAGCCCCATCAATGCCGAAATGTTTGCCTCGGAGAAGTGCGCCATCTTTCTGATTTTGCCGGAAGAAGATCCGGCAAAGAATTTCATCGCGGCGCTCATGATCCAAAATCTGTCCCGCGAATTGTTCTCCGTGGCGGATGAAACCGGCGGCAGACTCAAAAACCGCGTGGTGCTGTTTTGTGATGAGCTGGGAACCATGCCGCCCTTTGACATCCTGCCCCTATTCAGCGCAGGGCGCTCCCGCAGACTGACGCTGGTGCCCATTATCCAAAGCCTCGCCCAACTGGAAAAGAACTATGGTAAAGAAGGCGCGGAAATCATATGTGACAACTGCCAGGACACCATCTTCGGCGGTTTTGCACCGCAGAGCAAGACAGCGGAAGCTCTCTCCTCGGCGCTGGGCAGCCGGACGGTGCTATCCGGCTCTGTCAGCCAGGGCAAGGAGAGCAGCCAGTCCTTGCAGATGATGGAGCGTGCGCTCATGACGCCGGATGAATTGAAATCCATCCCCAAGGGAGAGTTTGTGGTGATGAAAACGGGAACGCATCCCATGCGCACCAAACTGCGCCTCTTTCTGGATTGGGGCATCACCTTTGATCCGGACGGCTATCGGATGCCGGAGCGGGCAGCCCGAAAGATCTCCTACGTAGACCAGGGCGAACTCGTCCGCAGCATCCATCGGAGCTGCACAAAGAATCCCTATAACATGGAGGGAAGCAGATGAGTCAATTCAACTTTATTTACGCCGAGGAGCATCTGAGCCACCGGGAGAAGGCGGTCTATATCTATCTTCGGGACCGGGCAAACGTTTCCGGTGTCTGCTGGCCGGGGATCAAAACCATTGCCCGAGAATTGGGACTTTCGCCGCGGACAGTCCAGCGGGCTCTGGCAGATCTGGAGCGCAGGCAGCTCATCGAGAAGCGGAACCGCCGCCGCTCCAACGGCAGCCTCACCAGCAATTTATACCGGCTGACAAAGCATAAAACGTCACAGCCTCCCGCCAAGGGGGGCTGTGACGTTTTCCCTTTCAAAATTCTGTCCATAGGATAGCGTCACCATGGCGCATCCAGAAGAGCCTACTCTACCGGAGGATACAGGACAGAGAAAGAACAAGAATATGGAGGAACTTATGAAGATGATCGTTAGAAGAACAGCGTTGGCTGTCTGCACCCTTGTCCTGGCATTGATCCTGCCCACAGCCGCTTCCGCTGCCTGCACAGGCTTTGATGACGTACTGGAGTCTGCGGACTGCTATGAAAGCGTGATATATCTGGCAGAATGTGAGATCGCTGCCGGAACGGGAAATGACTGCTTCTCGCCGGAACAGCTCATCACTGTGGAGCAGTGGGCTGTCATGCTCCGCCGCGCCTATGGTGCGGAAACTATCGGTGACAGCTGGCAGGATGTAGGTCGAAGCAGCGTCGTGGAAGCCTACTGGCAGGGCTGGCTGAACGAAACCGCACTCTCCGCGCTGCGCTCACCGATGTGTCGCAGCGTGCTGGTTGAGAGTGCTTTTGCCGCCGCAGATGTTCCGGTTTATGACTACACGCTCTACGAGGGAGGGACATCGCTCAGCACTGCTGACAACATCCTTCGCGCAGGGCGGGAGCTCGGGCTGTGCTCTGATGATGCAGATACCAATGCGCTCGTGACGCGCGGAGAAGCGGCGATCATTCTTCATGCTGTCCTGACACAGAGCTTCCGCATTGAGGAACCGCCTGTACCGGTGACGTTAGTGAACGCGGCAGGTGTCAATGTCAACGATTTCCTGCTGGAACTGCGGAAATTACCCGAACAGATCCTCGATGCCTTCAATGCCGCTGGCTGGACATATTGCATCGACTTCGACTACATGGGCGGCCTCAGCAAGAAACTGAACATGAGCTGCATTGGAGCCACCAACTACAGCCAGAAAACCATCTACCTCTCGGAGGCCAGCGCGACGCTCCATGAATTCGGACATTTCCTCGATTGGACGCTGGGATTCCCCACAGAGCATGAACAGCTCTTTCGTGCAGAAGCTGCCGCCGCGCCGCTGCGGAACTATGCCAAAACCAACGCCAGAGAATACTTTGCAGACTGCTTTGCCTACTGGGTGAAGTATGCGGAAAATGCCAATGCCATATCGTTGCTGCAAGAATGCGCTCCGATGACGTATCGGTATATGGAAAAAATCATGGGGATAGCAAACTGACTCTAAAATACATGTCAATAACAGATAGAATCCCAACTTACTTCGAGGCGTTTATGGTTTAAACCATAAACGCAAATAATTCGGATTTCACTTGCTCACAATGTTTCCAAGATTTTATGCAGGAATCGTGCCTCATTATAGGACTTGCAGAGACAGGCAATGCCGTAACCGCTAACTTTTCCAGATCATGCTCCATTGCAGTGCCTCTGCATAGGGTACAGAATTTTTCATTTCCCATTTTAAACGATTTTGATTCGCGTCGTAGGCAAAGCTACTCTCGAGATTATTGCAGCTGCTTCAGCACGTGTAATGGTGTCAGATGGTCTGAATGCTCTGGTTCTTTCATCTCCGGTCAAGATGCCTGCTCTGTAAAGAGCAAGTATCTCATCAGCGTATTCGCTTCGTTCGCTTACGTCAGGAATATAATCATAGTCAACATCGTTGACAACGGCAAAATCAGATGTTGCTTTCGCGAAAATATGTGCTATTTGCGCTCGTGTTGCGTAAGCATCGAGGCTGGAATATTCGTCGCTCGAGACAATTCGATTTTTTACACAATAGTTCAGATAGGCATCATACCATTTACCACCATCTGATGCTGAAAAAGAGATTGTCTGGTTATTACATGTGGCATGGACAACAGCAGCCATTTTAATTGCTTCGCTCAGTGTGATATTGCCTATAGGGTGAAATGTACCGTCAGTATATCCGTTCATAATGCCCAACTGGACAACTGACTTTATAACGCCCTGTTGCTGACTTCCATACCATGCTGACTCATCCGCGTCCAGGAAGCCATAATAGTCGGTAGACGCACTGAACTTGCTGTCGGTATCTGTAAGGCTATCCGTATCAATGCAGGTAATACTATTCCGAATTGTCTCTGACCATCCCCATAGACGGCCGAGGTTATCCCTATACTGCCACTCTGCCGGCAAATATATAGCCGTATTGTCGCCGTCTTGTTGGAAAGCCCTTGCTTCGGTGATTGTGTCTGATTTAATAGATAGCTGTTGGTACTCTTTCAGCTTGGAATTGTCGGAGAAACCGTTGGTCATATAAAGCTGCACAGAATCATCATTTTGCTTCTTGGCATGAACGATCAAACCGGCAGTGTCTCCCAACCTTTTTCCGTCGCTGAGCCTCACAAGGCCGCCTCTGTTCAGACTATTGCTCTTTTCCGGGCCGACAAGATACGACAAGTACACCTCGTTACCGCAGCTTGTCATGGAAGCGTAAAAGTTCACAAATTCTTGGGGCAAAACCTTATTATCGCTAACTGGGATACTGTACTGATTGATCCATTTTCCGTGTTCATTCAAAAGGAATACCTTGCCAGTATAGGCATCTACAAAACATGGCCTGCCATTCAATGCCGAAATCGCATAAGGCTCTGTGCCAGCAGGAATGTCCACAGATTTGACGATCTCATCACTATCCCAGTAGCACAACGAACTTCCATTTTCCCATAAGGCAACATTTTCGCAGAGGACAACATTACTGGCCGCAGCCACATTAACATTGTCTTGAAGAATAAAAAGGCTGTATTGCAAACCCTTTGGATTCTTCGGATAGAATAGGTCAAGCCAAACTGAACCATTTGGTTGGACAGACATATTCTGAATGATCATCTCATCTTCTAAATCTTCGCCGCTTCGATAGCAAGCCTGCAATTCAAGCGTCTTTTCATTTATACAGGCTACTGCATCTTTGCCTATCGAGTTATCATGCAAAAGAAACCATATATGATCGTCTTGAGCTATTATGTCTTTCACATAATAGGAATCTATTCCGCAGCTCAGTTTAGAATTGTTCTCACAATCAATAGCCGCAACACTGGAATTGAATATGACCGCAACGACCAACGGGAGTATTATGCAGGCTTTTTTGAGTTTGTCTATTCCGTTTCTTTCCATGAGCATGCCTCCACTGCAAAATCATTTTGTTCTATCAATAGCCATACTAAAGGAGCTGATGGGATAAGTCAATAATTCTTTTAACGTCTGATATATAGATGTAAAAAGAGAACACATTCTTACAAGGAATAACGCGCCATTCATTTTTCGACAAGTTAGCCAAATAAATATTTTCAGCTATGTGCAAAATGTTCTTCAAGTGGTACATCAATGTAAATTATAGGTTGTTTTCCGTGCCAAACCATACACGTACACTATAGATATTTCGAAATCCTTCGAGGGTTTGATATCCCCGCGCATCTGTTATAGAATGGAACGAAAACCGGCCTGGGTGAAGAAATGAAATTATGCTGGCCATATTGCTTTTTATGTTGGGGTAGCAATACGACAGCGGAGAACAGGGAATCTTCCAAAATTTCCGATAAAAATTCTTGCTTTGATGTAGTATTTCACCCCAATTTGCAAGGTAATAAATAGAAGGGTGTGATTCCTTGTGGATGATATTAAGATCATTGATTTGTTCTTTGCACGTTCTGAGCTTGCAATCGAAGCGCTGGACGGCAAATATGGGGCGATTTGCCATAATCTTTCCCGCAGCATTTTGAAGGATCAGCAGGACGCAGAGGAATGCGTGAATGATGCCTATCTCGGTGTTTGGAATGCGATCCCTCCGCACAGGCCCAATCCGCTGTCCGTCTTTGTCTGCAAGATCGTTCGGAATATTTCTATCATGCGTTATCGGGCCAATACAGCTCTCAAGCGAAACAGCAATTACGACTCGACAATGGAGGAATTGGAAAACTGCCTTTCTTCCTCAGTCTCGGTTGAAGACTCTCTCGAGGAAAAAGAGTTGATTGCGATCATTGAAGACTTTCTCAGGGACTTGTCACAGGAAAACCGCGTGATCTTCCTGCGGCGCTACTGGTTCTCCGATAGCTATGTAGAAATCGCAGCCCGAACCGGTCTGACGGAAAAGAATGTCTCTGTCCGGCTTTCCCGAATTCGTAAGCAATTACAAACGCATCTTGCAGAAAGGGGTGTTTTGGCTTGTTGACATTGGCTCAGAAATTCTCCAGCGCAATGAATGGGATCGACGATGAGTTCATCGAAGAGGCGCTGACCTATGAACGGTCCAAAAAGCGCAAGCCTTCCTGCGTACTGCGAATCGTCCTCGTCGCGGCCCTCATCTCCGTGCTTTTGTTCACGTCGGCGCTGGCGTTCTCGCCATCACTTCGTGAGAACACGCTGAATGTCCTGGTTGAAATCTTCTCCGACCACGCCACGTTCCGTGTCGAGGGAGAGGAGCCAGCCGGATCCTATATCGCCGGTAAAATCGACTACTCGGCGCTGGAAGAGACCTATCGTCTTGATCCGGAAGGCTGCTACCGGGTCGATTTTGCCAGTGGCACCACATTTTTCGGCAACAACGGTGAGATCATTTCAATCACCGTCGTGGCCATTAGAGACGGCTTAGTAGGAGGCTTTGAAATTGCTGACGATGCAGAGTCAAAGTCCATCACGCTTTACGGTAAGGATGCTACGCTTTACTGGGGTGAGGACCAGGAATGCGCGGGAGAAACCGGTACAGAGGCCTACATCTTTCAGATTGATGAAGAAAACGGTTGGCTCATCAACTTTCGGAGCTTTAAGCTCTCGCCGGACGAGCTTGTCTCCGTTGCAGAACAGGTCAAAATCTCATAGTCCGCTTACATTGCGTGCAATGAGCAAATCCTTACACTCAATGTTATCGATGCAATGAGTTATCAGGAATGGCAGTATCAAACATCACGCGGCATATCGGCCACATTGGCGCTCGGCCCTGGCAGAGCACTGATTCTGGCTGATTTGCCGGACAGCTTTATGACCATCATTATTTTGGCGGGAAGTACCGACGGCTTGACGCGGGATCTGCTTGAAGAACTGGCTGACAGCTTCGATCTTTCAAAGCTCACTCCGATAGTGCTGCCGGAATCTCTCTACATTCCATCACCTTAATTTTTCATTTCAGAATATGCAGGAGACCTTTTATCATGCGCCAAATTTCGAGACTTTCGGTCATCGCCGTAAGTACTGCTCTCCTTATAACACTAAGTTCATGCAGCAGCACACAGAGCACGCTGGAAGCCGATGACCAGCCGTCCACTCCAACAGAAAATAGAGAAACAGTAACTTCAGGGCAAATATCTGATGTGCCGGAGAACAACAATGCCAGCGGCGAATCTCCGCAGGGATCTGTCACCGACGCCGCAAACTTTGAAATAGCGGAAAACGAGGATGGCACAGTTACCATTAGCCGGTATATCGGGACTGAAACAGATATCGTGATTCCCTCACAGATCGGCGGAAAAACTGTTTCCGCGATTGGAAACGTCACGGGCACGACGGGAGCGTTTGAAGGCTGCACGAGCATAACCGCTGTGGTGATTCCGGATGGTGTGACGGAAATTCAGGACAACGCCTTTTACGACTGCACTTCGTTGGAGACGGTGACGATTCCTTCCAGCGTTACACTCCTGCGCAACTGTGCTTTTTGCGACTGTCCAAACTTGCGTGCGGTCTACTTCAAGGGCGATGCACCGCAGCAATCCAATTATGTATTTGATTCCACCGAAAATGTCACCATGTATTATCAGGACGGGACCTCCGGCTGGGAGAATCCCTGGCACGGACGTCCTGCGGAAGTATATATCCCTGAATGAAAAGCAGAATGACTGCGCAAAAATCTAACATCAAGAGGACAAGCACCATGATGAAACGTCTATTTCCTACCGCGCTTGCGGTATTGCTCCTGCTGCTTGCAGGCTGTACAGCAAAGCCAGATACATCCAATCAATCAAAGCCCGCGGAGTATTATTTGACCGATACCGACCTTCCGCTGGATGATGCTGCACAGCTTCGCGCCGCGCCGGATTTTCTGACGGCGGAACAGCAAACACTTTACAGGCAGGCGTTTGCGCTCTATAGTGCGATGTTTGACGGCGAGACGACCGGCATCGACGACGCCTTCCCCGCCGCAGACGGCCAAGCCGAGTACGACGAGTACACGCCGGACGGCTCCGACTACACCTACATCAGCTCCCACAGCCGTTGGCAGTCCTGGGCTGACTTTGACCGCGTCGTCTATGCGCTGTTCACCAATGCACTCTGGTCTGCCTGCAATGACAACGGTAACGCGCCGATCTACATCGAGCACGACGGTCGGCTTTTTATCCTCGACTGCGCCTACGGCGACCAATATTACAACAGCAACATTCCCGACGAATTCACTCTGACTGCACAGACGGATGATCGGATCGACTTCACGGTGACGGCGCACTACTCTTATCCCTACCCTCGTCAGGACGAAACCGAGGCCGAGCGCGACGAGCGGCTGAAAACAAGCTATGAGTACACGCGCACCTATCCGGTCACTCTGATCTATACTGATGCAGGCTGGCGTTTTGATGCCTTCACCACACCGAATCAGGCAGATATGCAGCTCATCGGCGAGTGGGACGGTGTAGAGGAAACTGACTTCTATAACGCACGTACTTCTCTTTCCGCTGCCGAACTGCCCGTCTCCAAATAGCTTCGTACAAATTACGCCGCACCCGACTTTTTGACCGAAGAGCAGCAGGTGCTTTTCTATCACGCACTCAGCTTCTATTTTTGCTTCCGCGGTGAGGCTGGCAGTATCGATACATTTCCCCTCGCTCCGGAGCAGGAAAGCTTTGACACTTCGTACACACCAAAATACCCGGACGGTAAGGACGCCCCTTGCTAATCAAATAATCTTTCCCTCGAACGCCTGTGAAGCTAAGCGCAGCCGACCGATCTTGAAAGAGAGCCTGTCGGCATCGGCTGCAGCGAATGGCTGCCAGTCGGCACGACAGTAAAATTGAGGTATAATGTCGTGCAGCGGAAATGGGTATAAGAGGGCGGGAACATCTTGCAAGGATGTTCCCGCCTATAATTTGATCTGACCGAATATGGAAGAATTCATAAAGATTGAGATCTTTCACCAACGCGCGTTTTCACTTTCAGTGAGCAATTAGGCGCTAATATCTTCTGCATTTAGCAGTCAATACAAGCGGCATTAGCATCTGAGATAAGTGCACCCTACTTATTGTAGGCATTTTTATTTTCCTATTTTTAACTAAAAGACGTTTCAGCCGCATGCAGAGCCTCTTGATATGTTAGGCCAAAGCTTTCAGGAAAATCTTCATCCTCAAAAAAGGCTTCAAGCACAGCATCAAGTCCATGCTGCTCAACTAGATAGTCAACGACGAGCATCGCCTGATAATAGGATAGTTCATTGCCGTTCTCTTCGGTGAAGTTTCCTCCGGAAAGTTCATTCCGCCGCTCGCCACAAGAGACAACGATGGGGCGGAAATCCTCCGCTCCAGCCTCCTCCGCCGCCTCGCGGAATAATCCCAGCGCGCGGTAATATGTCAACGGATTATAGCTCTCCTGAAGCCAGTGCGTGTGATAATACTCGACCAACTGGAGTGCGATGGTCTTACTCGGACTATCCGCTATTTTGCTGTAGTCCAGCGTTAGCAGCGCGTAATAATTGTCGCCATCAAATGTCTGTCCAGTCAAGCTAGAAAGATATGTTGTCATTCCCTCCTGCGTCCATGCAGGGTCCTTTCCCATCTCGCGCTCCAGAAGAAAATGTATAGTTTCGTGCAACCAGTCCATTGGGCGGGCAACCGTCACAATGCCGCCATGCTTTTCCTGACTTTCCCCTACAGCGGTAAAACTCGTCGTCATCGGCAGCGCCCATTGTGTGCGAATGCGTTCACAAGTGGACGGTGCATATTCAGCAAGATGATCCCACAATGTTTGCATTCCCTCCGCATACTGTGACAATGCTTTCCAGACTTCCACAGGCGTTGCAAAGCTGCGCAGGGGGAGAAAGTTATACTGATGAACGCCGTGACGCATAATTAGCGGATACCGATAGTTTTCCCGATAAATCGCATCTTCGAGGAATTCCGTACCGTAGAGGTTACGGTATTCGGCTGCAACATCGATCGTACGTAGCCATTCATTGCGGTCACTCTCGGAAAACGGCGAAGCAATCACACGATCTAAACCGCCGTTTTCCAGCAAATATCCGACAAACTCCCCTGCTGTGCACTCTGCCATTTCCACAGTTTCTCTATTGGTGAAGTCGTCTATAAAATATGCCGCAAACAGAGAAAGCACAGATAGGTAGTCCTCATCTGCGTAGTACGCTTTGAAATCGGCACCCGTGCTTTCAGGATCATAAACAGCACGGGCCAGTCCGACAAGCGTGCCGTAATCATGCAAATCGTAAAGCTCTTCCAAAAGCCTCTTGCGGTAAGCGCCGCTTTGTATCTGCTGAGCAGAACAATACCACTCGTCCGCATCCGCGTAATAGCTTGCGGTCGCTGAATCCGCAATGCAGAGCAAGACATCTGCTCCACCGCAGCCAGTCCGCTGCACGGCAGTTTCCACATCGGTGTCAAACTGCTGAAGAATCTCTTTGCCAATCTCCTCGGAGTATGAGGACGCTTGTATATACAGCGTACCATATTCTGACGCAAGCTGGACGGTTTCAAACGGAAAATCTTCCTTGACTCCCTCCACAGTCTTTCCTGTACAACCTGCGGCAAAAAATATCAGGCAGATTATCTCCACAATCACAAGACAGCGTATCCGCACCGCACAAAAATCATGAATCTTTAAGCCCATCTCAACCCTCTATATCACATTCATTTTACCATTTTATTATCCTCTGCAGAAAGTGTTGTAATGATATTTAGTGTACTTTTTTCCTTTGCGAAGTATCAGCAACACTTGCATTTTTACCAATATAAGCCTCTTAATTAATCTTAATTAAACAGCCATCCACTTGCTCGAATACGACTCGTTTTGGACTTACTCTCCTTAAAAGGTCAGGGAGACGCTATTCGAAACAACATTCCCATCGCATCATCAGAAGATAAAGTACCAATTGGCACTGACAGCATAAGTTCATAGTAAATGTCATTCTCGCTGAAGTATGCGAAATAGAAATCAGTCCGTGAGCTACTATCCTGCCTGTAATAAATGCAACGATTATCACATTCCAAAAATTGCAAATCATTGCTATCGTCTATAATCAAGTCTATCGTACGGTCGTAATCTGCAAGGAAACGCAATACACAGCCACCCTGAAAGTTCGTACCGCGCAGAAATATGGTCTAATGTTGTTTTACTCTCATCCGTATAGACAAAACCCGCGCAATAATTCTCGACATCGCGTTGCCGCAAGTCTGGCAACCATATTTGCCCTTCTATGTGTGCTCTGGTTTCATCTATGGAAGCGTACGATGTTGTAACTACGCTGAGCATTGTCTGATGCAATCTCAGGCGAAGAAGCAGAGCAACAATTGCAAACACACATAGGGTAATAGTCAAAACTTGAACAGTAGTAGATTCTAAAAATTTTTTTGAAGAATTCAATCGCATTTTCGCCACCACTTTTTACAATTTGCGCAATGTTCTTTATAGGACCTATGAAAAACGGCAATTACTATTTGTCGAGAATCCGCACTTTCTGACAAATAGATGAAAAAGAAGGTGCCTTTCTTACAAAAAAGAAACAATCATTCAATTTCCGGCAAATTATCCAAAGAAACGCTTTCAGCCATGTGCAAAAGGTCATCAGTGCTTAATCGAGCCTGAATAGTAAACTGAATGTTTTGTTCAATATCAATCCAAGTAACAGCATTTCTGGTCGTTTCTAAATTCTTAGACAAGAAGATTTGACCCTCGCAGCCATTCACTATGATGGGAACACTATCTGCATTTTCCAAAACAAATACAGTTGCAGCACCTTGTTGCATATAACAGTAGTGAAGTGTAATGGTAGAATTAATATCACCATTCTGATAAGAAATGTAAGTCTGTGTACCAAACTCGATTCGTTGATCACGATCTTCAGCGTATCCTTCCGGTAATTCAGTAATGGTATACTCTGGAAGATCGTCGACCATATCATCACCCGCATAACGGTATGTCACATGCGTCTCATACCATATTACAACAGCAACATTCCAGATGAATATACTCTGACCTCACGGACGGATGATCGTATCGACTTCACGGTGACGGTGCACTACTCTTATCCCTATCCACGCTGGGATGAAACCGATGATGAGCGCGACAAGCGGCTGGAAACGAGCTATGAGTACACGCGCACCTATCCGGTCACTCTGATCTATACTGACGCAGGCTGGCGTTTTGATGCCTTTGCCACGCCGAATCAGGCAGATATGCAGCTCATCGGCGAGTGGGACGGTGTAGAGGAAACTGATTTCTATTTGCCAAATAATTAAATAGCCTTTCCCTCCCGTGCCCGCAAGGCTTAATGCAGCCGACCAATCTTGAAAGAAATCCTGTCAATGTCGGCTGCAGCGAATGGATGTCAGTCAGCACGACTGTAAAATTGAGGTGTAATGTCGTGCAGCGGAAATGGGTACAAGAGGGCGGGAACATCTTGCAAGGATGTTCCCTCCTGTAATCTGATTCGACCTATTTTCAAAGCAACTATAGAAGCTGCATATCTTTACATAGTTCTCCTTTTTCAGAAAACATTTCTATTTTGTCGTTTCGACTAAAGAGACGCTCTCAGCTATGTGCAAAATATCGTTTTCCCCAAGAGGCGCATCAATGGTAAATTGCAGATTTTTCTCAGGGTCAAACCATACGAGTGTACTATTGATACCTTCTTCTTTTGGAACTGCCAGCTTCCCATCAAGGTCATTTACAGAAACAGAAATTATATCTGCTTTTTCTGTACTAATCCAACTCATAGAACCATGCTGCATATAGACATATTCAAACAAAATCACATCCTCATTGTCGTTTTCATAATACCTACTGATCGTACCTTCACCTGCGAAGTATTTTTCTTGCTCTTCCTCAAAACCCTCTGGTAATTCTCCGATTTCATACTGTGGCATCTTGCCCTGAACATCATCTCCAGCATAGCGAAACACTACATGCGTCTCATACCATTCTGTGACCCAGCGGATAAATGTCGCTCGAGCAGTTGGACTAACGACCATCAGGCTACCGAATGCAAGCGAGATCACCAGCAGTATGACAGCGACCCGCTTTAAGGCTCTTTTCCAAACAGGCCGCTCTCGATCACGCGCCCAGCGCAGAGGGTTCTTGAGCATTGCCTTGATTTGCTTCTGGTGATGCAGTGACGGCGTGTACGGGATCGTCTCTGTATTCGTTTCTTCGTCCAGTGCAATGGCGTCCAACAGCACATTACGCATGAAAAGGTCAAGTTCCTGCTCTGTCATATGTGAAATCCCTCCTTGACTGCAATCTCACGAAGCAGCGCGCGGCCACGAGAAATGCGCGTATTGACCGCGGACTCTGAGATCCCAAGATGCTGTGCAATTTCCTTGCCGGAGTAGCCGTTGATCAGCCGCATTTCCAGCGCCGCACGGTAGGTTGGGGGAAGCTGAGAGAACAGCCGGACAAGCTCGTTATAGCTTGTTGGATCGCTGACATCTGCCGAAAAAGTATCCCAATCCTCTTGCGGCAGCTCTTTCTGTTTGCGCCTCAGAATCATAAGTGCTTCGTTTTTCACTATAGAGATGATCCAGAAGCCTAATTTCTTACAAGGAATTTCTGAAATCTCATCAAAATGATGGATCACCTGCAAAAAAGCGTTCTGCACGGCATCTTCGGCATCGTGAGGATCTCTCAAAATACGGAGCGCCGTCTGCTCGGCACGCACATGATTTTCTTCATATAATTCTGTAAATCTGCGCTTATCTTCTTCACTTTCCAGCGCAGCGAGTAAGTACGATAGCATGGACAACCTCCTCACGAGGTGAAATACCCCGCGAAATGATTATAAGCATCGTTTGGCAGATAAAACAAGTCCCAGAACACAAGTTGAAACTTTGCACAAAGGGACAATGCTCTAATTGGTTGAATCGTCAAAAAATGAAGACGATGTAAGAAATCGACCGCCTGATGCATCTATAAAGCAGCAAGATCAATTGGACGAACGGGCGACGAAATAGCAAAATAACGCAGATCGTGATCCGCACCGCAAACTATACGATGACGATGACACCTGCGTAAGAAGGCATCAGTGTTTCTAAGAAGGATATGGTTGACTTTTGATTTTGATGCGGCATTGGAATCAAAAGCCCCGAACCAGTCAAAATAGCCGCCCACAAAACTGCTTACGTATAAACTAAACGTGGGGACCCGTATAATGGGAGTTAATTCTGATGAAAAACGCAATCAAGCTCATTCTGGAAATAATGTTCAAAATTTACTTTGGGACCTTGGTTGGATTAGCACTATTGTTTCTCCTGTTCTACGGCATAGGAAAGATTTATTTCAGTCCCTTAAATACGCTATCTTCCAGATGGGACATAACAATTCCGAAGCAGACCAAGGTTGAAGAATATTATAGCTCCGATCATGGCTTCCACGGTGATGGATACAGAATCATTAAGCTCTCATGCAAAAATGATAAGGTTTGCGGATCAGTCTTTGACTTTAGTAGCTCAAATTATTCTCCGAGGAGTATACACGACGATGATTTGAGGGTGATTGATACAACATGTTCAAAACTGCTATCAACGCAGGGCAATAAAGAAGACTTTCTTCCATCCAATCACACTTTGCTTGTAAAAACACTAAAGCAATTCGACAATACTCTTGTAATCGTCTACAGTACTGAGGACGATCTCTATTACTTATTTGAAGAACTAATATAATCGTGAATCTTCCCTATGTTAAAGGATAATTCACTTTACTGATAAAGATAATTACAATACCGCAGGCACTGGAGTGCTATAACGTGATTGGGAGGGACATATGAAGGAGTATTCGGTGTGGATAGATGAGGCGGAGAAAATCGTCTCATTTCATGAGGTGGATAATAGTGAGCTTATCTATTTTGATCAGCGCGAAATATACCTGGCCTATCTCAGTGCGCTGACCACGCAAGGCTACCGGTTCCAGTAAGCCCTTTAGCTCATGCTATTTTGAAAGCAGTGATTATATGGAGATTGCAAATGAAACATTACCTAAAAGCATTGAAGCAAAAGAATTCTCTGCTCTTTTCTGTAGGGATCGTCATGCTTCTGGTACTCACATTGTGTTTGAGTGGATGTTCAGAAAAAAACGAAGTACAGGATCAAACAAACGGAGCGGATACCATCCCAAATCAGTCTGCATCGGCAGAGGAACCATCTTCAATTCTCTATGTGAATCATCAGTTGGGGTTTTCTATGGAGATGCCGCTGAATTGGATGGGGCAAGTTGAAGTTAAAGAAGAATATGGCCTTCACCACCAAAACGGGGGAAATTGTATCACCTTTTATCACAAGCCAACCCATGATAACGGCGAGGGCGGCATTCTTTTCTTTATTGACTGCTACCCCGGCGAATGGAGCGAGGACAACCCGCCGGTCATTGCAGGGCACAGCGTTGTCGTCGCGCAAACGGAAAAGGATACCTATCTGCTCAGAACACCGAGTGATGTCGAATATAGCGCATCAGATCCTATGCTGGCAGAAGCCTATCAGTCTCTTATTGCACAGCAAGACCTCATTATCTCCCATATCTATGCAACCGGTCAGACCGTGATCCCGCCGAACGAGTAAGCGAATATTAAACGAAGTTCTTGCCATATCGATTCCAGTAAGCCTTTTCAGTTCGCAGCGTTACAATAAGTTAGGAGGAACGAACATGAAGTATCCTGTGATATTCAAAACCTTTTCCGTGCTTTTCTCATTGCAGTCAGATGAACGATGGATCGTCCCCATCTTTGGGGGAACGATCATCCTACTGCTTGCGTTTTCTGCGTGGCGGCTGTGTACGGAGAAAAAGGACAAGTGGCGTTACCGCAGAATGATGCTGCTTTCGCTGATCCTATGGGGAGTTGGAGAACTTCTGTGGCAGGTCAATGTGTCACAGATAATGATAATTTCTTCGATTTTAGCATTTGCTTCGATGTGGCTGTTTATATGTCAAACGGTGGTGTATGTCGTATATAAGGGGTATGAGGTATTAAAGCAGTTACCCGCGAAAAAGCTACAGAGAGGAGATACTACGTGAAAGCTCAAAGAGGAAAAATCATCGTTCTGTGTCTTTGCCTTATTTTTGCAATGCTGATCATATCGGGAAAGGCCTCCAAACTTGGAACCTACCTGTATGTCCGATGCAACTATAC
>OJPS01000051.1_pt1 | contig 97009 bp, 83 predicted proteins | sample 1598551 | NCBI WGS metagenome assembly OJPS01 (sample SAMN03922488, study PRJEB24848) | human gut metagenome | isolation source: stool sample | host: Homo sapiens | place: Germany | collected 2011-05 | reverse complement strand
GTGTGGGGTGTATCTTTTTTTCTTTGACTGAACTTTTACCTTGTAAATTTCCATAATATCTATAATCAAAACATTTTGCAGGGCAATTAAAATTAGTCCACGCAGACTCACCATCTGAAAAGTTAGGAACCGGATTTTGTTTGTACCAAAATATAAAACATTGGCATGGAGGCAATTTATAATAATTTCCACCCCATATTATACATTTATTAGAAATTCTGAAAAGTTCGTCAAAATAAATATCATTTGGTATATCATTATCCCAATTCTTTTTTTCATGCTTTGACCTTGCAGGTTTTGCAGCGTAATCAATTCCGTATGGCGGGTCAACAATTGCCAAATCAAAAGATTTATCACTTTGGGATTGCATAAACTCCATGCAATCCCCGTTTATTAATGTTATGTTTCCACATTTTTCAATTTTCATCTTTATATCCTCCCGCTTTTGTAAAATAACCTATTACGCCAATTATAAAGCAAACAATAAATAGTTCCATGATTATTGTTTAAATAAGTTCTTAAATATAAAATATAGCACATTCACAACAATAGAATTTCCTGCCATTTTATATTGCTGTGTTTTACTTATTCCGGAATTTTGGATTTTATTTATATTTTCATCAGAAACATCCATTAAACGAAAACATTCTTTTTCAGTCAGTTTTCTAATACGAAAATATTTATTATTAATAGGTTCATACAATAAATCATCTTTTTGAACTGTTGTTATTGTATTACTTATTCCGTCTGTTATTGGTTCTAATATAGTCATATTATGCCTACTCTCTTTAAAATCTCCATTTTCGTATGCTTTACGCATTTTCTTCCCGTATTCGGTTCGTTTAGGGGTTAAAACATTTGGTTCTAATGGTTCAATTATATAATTATCATCTAATCTATCGTTTGGGTGTGTTAGAATTGTTTTTGCTATACAATCCCCATTTGTGGGCTTAAATGTAAATCCATTCTCTTTTTCTCTTTGTATCTCATTTTTTCTTATAAACGACGACAAACAACGTTGGCTTAAATAATATCTATCATCAACATTTTCATCCAATAAATCTTTTAATTTTTTATCAGACTGAAAAGGTTTAGGGAAATCAAACCACGCATCCCCCAATATACTAACCATAAATACACGTTCTCTATTTTGAGGAACTCCAAAATTTTTTGAATTTAGTATTTGAGTAAAATTAGTATATCCCATTTCCGTTAAAAAAGAGTGCCATTTATGCAAATATGGCAAAAACTTTTTCTGTGTTAATGCTTTTACATTTTCCATTAATAGATATTTTGGGCGTTTTAATTCAATAGCCTTTTTACATTCCCATAAAAGCCCGCTTCTTGTTCCGCTTCCCTCTTCCAATCCTTTTTGTTGCCCTGCGCTTGATATGTCAGTACATGGGAAAGAATATGTAAACAAGTCAAAATCGGGAACATTTTCCCAATCTATTTTTGATATATCGCCAAAATTTCTATCCTTATATTGTGGATAAATTGCATTATGTGCCATTATCGCATATTTATCTATTTCCGACCATCCTACCAATTCATAATTAATTTTCATTCTATCTAATGCCATACATTGACTATCATAACCGCTAAATGCTGTAAATACTTTTAATGTCATATCCAAAACTTCATGTAGTTATCAACTTGCATTTCCTCGGCAATCATCCGGTCAAATGCTTTTATAATCTCTTTTTTCCGGGCAACCTCAAACGCCGTAAAATCAATTTCCGGGCTTTCGGTTCCTTTTCGGCGAACTTGAAACGCTGTATATTGGTTTATCATTCCACGGGCTACACGCTGCATATACCGGGCAAACGCTTCTTTGCGGTCGTCCTCTTTAACTTGTACATCATCAGCTAACCCGCATTTTTGCAACCATTCATACAAAAACATATCATCAGTTAGCCCCAATATTAATTTCCCGGTGTATTTGTAGCAAAGGAAAATATAACGGTTCCGCCATTGTCTTTGTATCTCAAATCTCCGGATTTGCTCCGGCGAAATTTCATTGTTTTTTTCCGGTATAGCTTTGTATGCTTTGTCAATTACATCTGTCTGCTTTTGCTTGTATGCTTTCAGAATCTTTGAAAGATAATCCGCATTGAATTGCTGATAATGATTTTTATCCGGGTTCCCGTGTTTATCTTTCGGCAAAAATTCGTCTAATTCCCCGGTCGTCGCCAACTCAAAAGCTATCTTAATATCCGCCAACGTCATATCAGAGTGATAACGTTTCAGAATATCCAACAACCGGGATTGTATATAATTCCAATCATTTTCATTCTGTGGTATTATATAACCAACGTCCATTGCTATACGCTTAAACAACAACGAAAGATTTTCAACTAATTTTGCATCGTCAATTTCCGCAATTGGTGTTTTTGTTGACGCTGCGAAAACATATTTTTCAACTGGGTTTAATGCTTTGGCAACCTCCGGCAATTGCATCATTCTACGGCGTACTTCAATGGCTTTTGTTCCGGGCTTGGTATTATATATTTCTAAAGCCGTATTTTCTTTTTTTTCAATAGCTCCCATATCAATCAAAATCATTGTTTAAATACTTCATCATATCCGCAATTTCTTTGCTGCTTTGCTGCTCTGTCTTCACGGAACGTTTCATTTTTTCCCATTTTTCGTATTTTTCGGGGGTTGAATCATATTCTAACGCCGCCCAACCTTTTGAAATGCTTTCTTTTATCAGAATCAGCGCAAATTCTTCCGGGTATTTACTCAAACCATTTAAGTTTGCTTGTATCGCTGAAAAACTCTTTTGCGACGTTCTCCATTTCGGTTGACACATCAAAATATAAAAGTTCCGTTTAAATTCATCGCTATCAAATGGGAATACAAGTTTTGCAAAGTAATTATCAACTTTATCAATTTCTTTTTTTCTGACGTCCAACAATTCCGGGGTAAACCCATAAACAATACTTGCTTTAACTGTTTTTTCTTCGTTTGAAAAATTGTCTTGTGAAAATCCGTCCGGATTTTCTTTAGATGCTTTAGCATCTTTCTTTATAGTGTTATTAATATTATTATTTATATTAATATTTAATATAATACCTCTATTAATACCTGCACGTACATTATTATATACGCACGTATATTACCTATTATTCGCGTGTGCGTATATGTACCTTATTATATAGGGGATATGTTAAATTAATGTTAATTACCACATAACATTTGGATATATAAAAAAGTTTTAATACTGTTGCTCAAAATGATTTTGTTATGAGAAATGATACTGACAAACCTACTCCTGAACCTGCCGTTTATAAAGCAGGTTGTCGTGGAGATAAGAAAAGAGAAGTTAAGCCAAGTAAACTCAAGATTGGAACTCTTGGACTTGAAGCTATTGTTAAACCAAATAAATAACTAAAAGATGATTAGAATTGAATCTGACAAGATGTCCTATGACATCCTCGTGCCAACAGACATTGAAGAAATTACCAAAGAAGACATAGACGCTCTTCTTGCTGGTGTTGTAGTTCCACAGTATTATGCTGTTGTAGCTCTTATCTATAAAGAACGTCTTTATAGCGTAGTAAGTAATGTTAAGAATAACAAGACTACTATGGTTAAATGTGTTCCTGTTCTTGCTAAACTCCATGATGGAGAAACTAATGCTAATGGTTGTGAACTTATGGATAGACTGATTATTCCTACAAGTTCTCTTGAAAGAGCTAACCTTATTACAATACCACAGAATACTCTCGACCCAACTGTTGTTGGTCGTTATTGTAATTCTGATGATGCTCTTGTAAGAGCTATTGTTACTGGAAGTTACTTTAATGATGGTAGTACATCTGATATGGCTGCAAGAGAACTTGCTCCAGATTGTTACTTCATTGATTTCCGTATGATTCCTGTCAATGAAATTATCGGTGGTTATAAAAAGGATATTACTCCTGAATGTCCTTTCAAAGTTCCTAAAGAACCTGCTACTGCCGAAGGAGATGCATCTCCACTTTTGAACTAAGACGTATCTGCTATTAGTTTATATTATGAAGCAACGGTTGGTTATGTTGTTATTCTTCACATCCTCTACGGGCGGTGGAATAAATCAGCTTGGGAAAGTTGCATAATCTGCTGTTGCTTCCACACTTAAAACTATTGATATGGACTTTAAGAAAAAAATTGTTAGAAATAGAGTTATAGACCATGAACTTGATGATGACTATCTACTGATATATAAAGATATTGATAATATTCTTGATGATATTGATTTTGTTACAGAAGACGATAGAGTTCTATGTAGAAGTATTGTTGATTCATTAGAGAAAGAAGCTGCTGCTCAACTCCTTGCAGGACAATGTGTTCAATTACCTTATATTGGAAATATTCGTCGTAGTCCTATTAAGATGGCTATGATAAGTCATTATAAGGAATTTAAAGAGAAACGTTCTGAACTTTCACGAGAAGAATATGTAGCATACTGTAAGGGTGTGATGAAAAAGGAGAAGATGAAGATACAGAATATGGAGATACATAAGCGGAAAATGAACGTGTTCAAAAAGAAGTATCTTAAACTATGGATGGATAAGAGAAAACAGTTTGGTGATGCTTATGCTAATTTATATCTTCTTTGTTATAGAAATTGGACTGTTGTTGAATTTGATTGGGATGTAGAAATCGCTTATCAAGAATCTAATAATTATCATGGCTAATAAACTACGAGTAGATAAACTTTTAACTGTGGATGATACCGGTATGCCACAAGCACCGGATATTAAACAACTTCTTGATAAAGATGTTCAGTTACTTTGGCTTAGAGATAAGACTAAAGATAAAAGTCAATATATTAAAGAAGTTGGTGTTATCTATTATCTTGCAGACCCTAAAGGTCCTTGTAAACAAGAAGGACTTAGTGATAATGAAGCTATTAAAAAAGCTATTGAAAACTTTGATTTACCTAAGACTTATCAACCGGATTTACTTGTTTGGAAACTTGCCAAACGTTATTATAATGCGGAGATAACTGTCGCTGGAACTGCTGTTGAAACTCTTCTTAGAAGTATCCATAATGTTGCGTTGGCTGCTAATAAGATGAATGAAATACTTACTGATAAACTCAATAACGAAATGAGTATTGAAGAAGCTAATACTGTTATTGGTATTATGGATAATCTTAATAAAAAGACTGCTGAAATTCCAGCACTTATGAAAGCACTTAATGCTGCTAAAGAGAACTTACTTTATGAAGAAGAACAAGCTGTAGCTCGTGGTGGTAATGCTGTCATGAGTTCAATGATAGAAGAATAAGTTATGTTAGAACTAAGAGATAAACGATATAATGATATACGTCTTGTATTTGATGAGCCTCAACATAAATACACAGATACTTTAGGTAATGGATATATATCCACTACTACAATTCTTCATAATTATCAACCTAAGTTTGATAAGAGCTATTGGTTGAGAAAGAAGTCCAAAGAGTTGGGCATATCAGAGAAGAAGTTGGAACAACAGTGGGACACTATTAAAGACGAAGCTTGTGAACGTGGTTCTAATACTCATAATGGTCTTGAAGATGGTATTAAAGGAGGAAGTCAATTTAAGAAAGCTATTCAATATCTTGAAGCTCGTCAAACAGGTGAAATGATTACCGTTGCCGATATACCTACTATTCTTGGTAACTATCGTCTCTTAGATTTATCTGAATTTATTGAACTTACTGAAAATAAGTATCCACAAATATATGAAGTGTTCCAACGTTATACCGATAATGGTTATCAGATATATGCGGAAATTGGAACGTTTCTTATTGACTTTCTTGTTAGTGGTACTATTGACGTTCTTCTTCTTCGAGAAGATAAGTTTGTAATTGGCGATTGGAAAACAAATCGTGGTGGACTTAAATTTGAGGCTGGTTACTTTAAGAAAGATAAAAGTCAAAAGCCAGCTCAAACTACAGATATATGGGTTCCTAAACAAGACTTTCTTCTACCTCCTGTTAATAATCTTCCTAATTGTAATGGAAGTATTTATAATCTACAGCTTAGTATGTATGCTTATATGGTAGAACTTATTCTTGGTATTCCTTGTATTGGGATGTGGCTTTGTCATATTGATTCTGACTTTGAACTTAATGAGTATGGACAACCTAAACGTTTTCCTGATGGTCTCTATCATATTAAAGAGAATCCTAAAGAGAAAACAACATTCCATATTATGCAGTATCGTAAACAAGAAATTGAACTAATACTTAATGATAGACGTATGCAGCTTGAAGCTGGTGCTGTTAATACACAATTTAAACTTGATTTATAATGAGCTTAAAGAAAATGATTGGAGGACTGGTTGGAGTAATACTATTAGTACTACTTTGTATTCCGGGAATGATGCAATGTCATTATGAAAGTAATCCTGCTAAACAGATTATATATGTTCCTACTCCTGATACAATGACTATTCAAGAAGTTGTTTATCTTAAAGAAGAACTTCGTAGATGTCAAGATAGTCTTAGGATTATTCGTACTGATAGTACAATGAGTGAAGAACTATTTGTTGCTAAATATAAACTTGAACGTATTCGTTATTATAATGATATAGCCGCTAAGGGTAATAATATAAAGTATCTTCGTGGTTGGATTAATAGAGTTCTTAATGAATAAACTATGAAAGATTTAGAAGTTATTGATAAACGTAATATTGTGTTTGACGAAAATTATCGTCGACCAAGAAAAGTTATTCGTATTAATATAGCTACTGGTGAACGACAAGAATATGGTAGCGCATATTGGGCTGCTGAATCTATTGTCACTACAAGTACTGAAATACGAGTTACTTGTAATCGTAATGAGGGTCTAAAGAAACCTCAATTTCAAAGAAAAGGTTATTATTTTATTTGGGGAGATTAATAAGTTATGGCTGAATTTACTAAAGCATATAAGAAACTTGAAGTTGCAGAAGGAGGTTATGTCTTCGATAAAGATGATTCTGGAGGAGAAACTTATAAAGGTGTTTCTCGTAGAGCTAATCCTAATTGGATTGGTTGGATTATACTTGATGATTTAAAGAAACATCATCCTAAGACTTTTGCTTCTATTGCTAAGAAAACTTCACAGCTTGAAAAGGCTGTTCAAGACTTATATAAAAAGAACTATTGGGACTGCTTTAATCTTGATGATTTTAAAAGTCAAGCTATTGCAGAACAATTATTTGATTCTTGTGTGAACACAGGTAAAACTGCTGCTATTAAAATGGCTCAAAGAGTTGTTAATGTTAAAGTTGATGGTAAATGGTCTACTGAACTTGAAACCATTCTTGGTCGTCTAAGATGATATGCTAAAATACGGGTTTCTGATAATCATTAACTAACTAATCAATAGAATCATGAAGAAGTTATTAATAGCGTTGTTGTTTATGGCGATAATCAACTTATGCCTACAATTGGTGATAATTAACAAGATAAGTAGTAGAAGCGAACCTAAATTAACAAATGTAGACAGTGTTATTAATAAAGTTCGGATTGATTCTATTGAGTTAGTTATTACTCAAAAAGATAGTACTATTGTTCATATTAAAAATACTATTAAAGATGAAATTAATGAAGCTAATGCTCTTAGTGATAGCTCTTCTGTTGAGTTGTTCGAGCGGTTGGTGTCAGAGTGATGCTACACATCCCCTACGGGGGGACACAACGAAAGTAATTGTCAGTATCGACTTAATTCGCAAAGCTAATATTAAGCTGATTGAACATAGACATTGTCCTGACATTATTAATACTAAAGATACTATCATTAGACTTGAGAGACTTAAATATCATACTCTTGATAGTATTTATAATGCTGAACTTGCAAAATGTTATAATAACGTTCAAGTACTTCAAAAACAAGTTAATTCTACCAAACGTAGAAACAAGATATTAGGCGGTGCTACTATTGGTAGTGTCGCCATTGTTGTATTGACACTATTGCTAAAGTAGATGTTATGGCTAAAGAAGAATATCCTTTTAAACAATTTATAGAAGAAGATAAGAGTCGTTATAAGACTGCTACTGAAGCTGGTTATTATGACCCGCATAATTATTTTCTTATAGGTGATAGTGGTGGTTTTCTTATGAATATTAGACCTGGTAGATTTGTCCATACAGATAAGTTTACATTTATGGCTGATACTTATGTTCGTGATAATAAATATACTCATTATAAGCCTGATAGTATTCCACATAGACAACTTCGTCGTCGTGAATGCGATAGACGTAAAAATGGATTTGATGCTCCTTGTTGGCTTAATGAACATGGTCAAATTGAGAATGTTCATATAAGTGGTGACTATTATAACTATCTTAATTATACACGTATGGAGCTTACCGATGATAGTACTCTTGTTGTTGGTAAGAACGTTACTACTGCTGAAAAGAAATATGCTTTTCCTCGTTTTATAGATGCTCAATTCTGGACACATAATGTTCTTGAGTTTGCTAAGAATAATGGTTTTCATCTTATTATTGTTAAGACTCGTCGTGGTGGTTTTTCTTATATGATGGCTGCTCGTGCAAGTAATGCTGTTAACCTTAGAAAACATAAAGTCTTTATTAATGTTGCTGCTGATAAAAAGTATCTTACTAAGAAAGGTGGACTTACTGACTTTGCCGTTGCTAATCTTAAATTCTATGAAGAAAAGACTCCTTTTAAAAGAGGAATATTTAGTCCTACTGTTGAAGACTTTCGTCTTGGATATAGGCTTCCTAATGGAGTTGAAGCTGAAGATAGTTGGCAAAGTTCTCTTATTAGTGTATCTGCAAATAATGACCCTGACTGTGCTATCGGTAAAGATGCTGTCGGTGTCAATGTAGAAGAGTTGTCTACCATGCAAAACTTTGATGACTTTATGAAAGTTACTGAACCTGCTATGACTGTTGGTGATATTACTACCGGTATGTTGGTTGCTTGGGGAACTGCTACTGCTACTAATATGCAAATATTTGAACAGAACTTTTATAATCCTCTTGCTTATAATTTTATGCCTTTTGAAAATGTTTGGGATAAAGATGCTCGTGGTGAGATTTGCGGATTCTTTAAATCATTTGCTTGGGGTATAGAGGGAGTTATAGACGGACAATATGGTGTTGATAAATGGGGTAATAGCGATATTGAAGTAGGTCTTAAACTTGCTGCTCGTGGTCGAGCTAAGAAGAAAAAAGATGCTAAGTCTTTCTCTGATTATCTTGGTTATGTTGGGCAAAGAGCTTTGTTCCCTGCTGAATCATTTAGTAGTGCAAGTGAGAATATCTTTGTTGGTGAGAGATTTAATCAATGGGAAGAAAGACTTCGTGTTGATAGTAGTTATAAGTTTTATGTAGATGGACAACTATTTAGGAATGAAGCTGGTCATGTAACTTTTAAAAGTAATGCTCGTATAAAAGCTGAAGACCCTACTGCTAAAGTTTATGATTGGATTCAAGGTGTTCCTCGTAAAGGTAATGAAGACCCACATGGTTGTGTAAGAGTTTGGTTTGCTCCAGAATATGATGAATATTATGTTAATGATAAACGTATTCGTGAGATTAAACAAGGAACTTATGTTGTGACTTATGACCCTGTTGGTATTGATAAAGATAAAAACGAAATTACTGATAAACATTCTCATAATAGTATTCATGTTTGGGAAATGCCTAATGAACGTAATGGATTTAAACTTAAAGTCTGTGCTGCTTATTATGGTCGTCCTGATAAACTTGAAGAAGCTGATTATATATTTCTAATGTTATGTATATGGTATAATGCTGTTGGTACTGGTATTCCAGAAGTCAATCGTGGTGAAACTGTATCTAACTTTAAGAAATGGAGAATGCTTCGTTATCTTGCTCATGAACCTCTTTATGTTTGGGATGCTAATATAAAAGAAAAGGTTAGTAGTACTTACGGTTATATTATATCTGAAGGAACAAGAAAACTTGATGCTCTACGACTATTTAAAGAGTTTCTTTGGACTCCTATTGGTAAAGACGCTAATGGTGAAACAGTATATATGTTTGAACGTATATATGATTACCAAGCCGTATTGGAGATTAAAAAGTGGAATCCTATGGGTAACTTTGACCGACTATCAGAAATGTTATTGATAGGAATATACTGGAAAAGTATAGATGTTAAGGGTAAGATTGAACTATCAAGTCGTAAAAGACTTGAAGATGCAGATAGCCCTAATGATATTATGGAAAGAGAATGGTTTTAATTTAATACAAATATTAATATGGATTTTCCGTTTCCAAGAAACTTATTTCCATCTCAAAGAGTTAGTTATGAAGAACGACAAAAACCTGAATGGTATGCTAACTGTTGTGATGGTGTGATTGCTCTTGCGCAATCTATTAGGGATTCAGAAGAAGATGCTGACGTAGATGAAAAGTTTGATATTCTTCATGGTAATATACCGGAAGAATATTATCGTAAAGCTCTCAATCCTTATAATGCTACTCAAGATAAATATAAGCGTTTTCCTGCTACGATGCGTAATTATGATTTAATGGGTGGTGTTATTAGACGTTATGTTAGTGAATATCTTAAGAATCCTCATGACTTTATTGTTGGTGCTAATAATCCTGAAGTGGTTCTTGCCAAAGATGCGAAACTTACGCAAGAACTAATGGGACTTGCTGAACAGGCTATTGCTGCTGAAATTCAAAGAGCTTATCAAGAATTTGTAAATGGTGGTAATGACCCAGTTCAATTTAATCCTGCATCTGAAATAGATGTTGAAGCTTTCATTAAGGAATTTAATGAGAACTATATTGATGATATTACTATTCAAGGACAACGAATACTTAATGTGATTCGTGACCTTACTGACGATTTGGCTCTTTATATTAGAGCTTATTTTGAATTTGTTTCCTTTGGTCGCTGTTTTACATATACTGAAATTGTTGGAACTAAACTTATCAAACGTGTAGTCAGTGTTCGTGATGCTTATCCTGTACCTAACGATAGCGTTCTTGTTGAAGATTATGATATGTTTGCTGAACGTCGTAAACTTAGTTATCAACAAATCATGGATGAATTTGCTGATTATCTTGACGATGACCAAATTGCTTTCTTAGATACTTATTATGCTCGTGATACTGTTAACGGTGGAAGTGAACGTGCTCTTCTTAACTTTGATAAATATTATTCTTATAATAAAGATGTTTGTTCTAAGTTTACTCCGGAAGAACGTAAGAGATTCCAAGATGACAGACCTATGGCTCGTGACCTTAATAGTGGTCTTTATGATGTATGGCACGTTGTTTGGAGAGGTGAAGTAAAACGTGGTATTCTTCAAACTCAAATTAATGGATTCATTACTGAAACAGTAGTTGATGAAAATTATGTTCTTAATCCTCAAGCTGGTGATATTAGTATTGAATGGGTATGGGAACCACAGGTTTATGAATCAGTTCGTATTGGTACTCGTAACACAGCTGTTTATCCTTATAAGTACAGACCTATTGCTTATAACCGTAATGGTAAGCTTCCTTATAATGGTCTTATGGAACTTATTCCGGGTTATGGTAGATTCAGTATTGTAGACATTATGTTGCCTTATCAAGTGTTTGGTAATATAGTTGCTTATCATAGAGAGATGGCTATTGCTAAGAATAAACTTAATGTTCTTCTTGTTGCTCGTTCTCTTCTTGGTAAAGTTCCTGAAGATACTATCTATAAGATGGCTGCTGATGGTGTACTTTATATTGACGATACTGATGATACTGGTATGGTTAAAGCGGCACAGACTCGTATGTTGAATGCAGATACAAGAGATTATATCACTCAACTTACAAATCTTATTAATGCCAACGAACAGAAAGCTATGTATCAAGTAGATATGACTCCTCAACGTTATGGAGAAATTGCTACATCTGCTGGTAAAGGTACTACCGAAGAAGCTATCATTCGTGGTTCTATGGGTAGTGTTATTATAGAATTTATGTTTGATATTATGCGAGAGCATGATTATAATAGAGATATTGACTATTCTAAATTAGCTTGGATTGACGGTCTTAATACGTCTTATCGAGATAATAATAATCAGATTCGTTATATGTCTCTTGATGTCAATAGTCATATTCTTGCAGACTATGTTATTAAGTGTAAACTTTCTGCTCGTGAGAAAGATAAACTTGACCAGTATCGTGAACTTGCATTTAGTGCTGCTCAAAATGGAGATACAAGAATTGCAGCTGCTGCTATTGGAGGAGATAATTCTGCGGAAATTAAACGTATGCTTGATGAGCTTGCTGAACTTAATCAACAACATGAAGAACAAATGAAGCAAATGGATGCTCAAAATGCAGAGATGCTTCAACAATATGAACTTGATAAGATTGCTGCTAAAGGTGAACAAGATAGACAGACTCTTGAACTTGAAAAGTATCTTGATAGTGAGATAGAAATGATTAAGGCTAATGCTAATATTATGAGCTTTGATAATGGTCTTAGTGACGCTACTAAAGCTGCTGCTGAACAACGTATGCAAGAAGCATCTAATAATCTTGAACAACAGAAGATAGGTATGGAACGTGAAAAGATGTACCTTGAAGCTAATGCTAAAGATAAAGAAGTTGCTGCTAAAATATATGATAGCAATGTTAAACTTAAAGTTGCAAAAGAAAATAAGAATAGATTTGATAGACCGAAAGCTGCTAAATCTAAAAGTAAATAAGTAAATTACGTTTCTGTTGGTGGATGGGCTATTGCTGCTTGTGAAAGTAGTAGTAGCCTTTTTCGTTTATATTGACAAGTCTTTGCATCCTCTACGGGGCACAGAATCGAGCTGTATGGGCTTTTGCATCAGATTCGATAGATTGTTCACAGTAACTATTTTTGTCGTATGGTGGGCAACCTATGTAGGTCTACGTGTGTGTCTTGCTAATAGTGAGTTAGAGTGCAGACAGTCCGGCAGTAATTAAATAGATAACAAATTTATCCGGCTCGTAGTCCTTATCGGAAACGTGCTATTATATAAGGTATAAATAAAAATTATATTTGTCATGTAATAACTAATAAACATATAGACGTATGCCTGATTTTGGATATGGAAATGCTGGCGGTGGAGCTGCTGATAATGGCGGTGCTGGCGGACAAGGAACTGATTTGGATACTGGCAGATTAGATAATGCCGGTGCAGGTGGTACAGGTTCTGCTGATGATATTACTATTGCTGCTCCAGATAATAATGGAGATGGTAATAATAACAAAGGTGGAGCAAATGGTACAGGTGATGGAAACGGTGGAAATGGCACTGGAGACAATGGTAATGGTGGTGACGGTAACGGCGATGGTGACGGTGACGTTGAGCTTGTTGAGGGAACTACTATTGAAGTTGGCGAAGATAGCTATACCGTTGACAAAGATGGTAACTTAGTTGATAAAGATGGTAATGTCTTTAAAGAAGCTAAGGATGTTAAAGATTTCATTGCAAGTTTTGAAGTAGACAATGGTGACAATGAAATTTCTATTGATGCAATTAAGGACACTCTTGGTGTAGACATTGTTGATGAAGATGGAAAGCCTGTTGAATTTGACAATACTCCTGCCGGAGTTGCTGCTTATGTTGAATCTGTTATCGAACAACGCCAAGAAGAGTTTGCTCAAGCTGGTGTTAATCAACTTCTTGAACGTTATCCTATCGTTTCTGATGTGATTAATTACTATGTTGCTAATGGCAATTCTCTTGATGGATTTGGTGAAGTTAAAGACAGAAGTAATATTACGATTGACGAACAGAATATAGCACAACAAGAAGCTATCATTCGTGAAAGTTTTAAAGAGTTCAATAAACGTGGCAATGTAAATGAGTATATTCAATATCTTAAAGATAAGGGTACTCTGTTTACTACTGCTCAAGAAGAACTTCAAGGACTTATTGATGCTGACAATGCGGCTAAAGAAGAAAGAGCACAATTAGCTCGTGAAGCTGCTGCTAAAGAGCAAGAAGAATCCGATAAGTATTGGAACGGTGTCCAAGAAGTTATTAAGAGTCGTAAGATAGCCGGTTATGAGATTCCCGAAACTATTATTATTAATAGAGACGGAAAGAAAATTGCTGCTACTCCTACTGATTTCTTTAACTACGTTTATCAAGTAGACGAACAAGGAAATAGTCGTTATATTAACGAACTTGCTGCTATGACTCCTGAACAAAGACGAGATGATTCACTGCTTCGTGCGTATCTCCGATTCACTGGTGGAACTTATGCTGACTTAGTTAATTTAGCTATTAAAGACCAAGAAGTTAAAAAGCTTCGACTTACAGCTAAAGAAAATAACAAACGTACAGCTCGCATAATACCTCCGGCTTCCGGTAAACCAAAAGGAAGTAAAACAGATTTTGGTTATAATCAATAACTAAATTTTACTGCGTGTATGTATAAAATGCGTGTTATCAGCACTGGTAATTATGAAGATAGAGGTTATTCTAATGAAGAATCTATCGCATATTTACAGTTGCAAAAACCTGTTGAAATCAACAGTTTTCTAACTTATAATTATGGTCTTGATGATGACCGTTTCCCTCTTAGTTTTATGACAGAGGGACAAGGTGCTGGCGGTGTCGTTGATATTGATACTGTTCAGTGGACTTGGAAGACAATGGGACGTTACAAGTTTACGGACTTTGTTACTTACTTCAATACTGCTGTTACTAAACCGGGTCTTGGTGGAGTTGAATTTGAAGTTCACTTCTCAACTCATTGGTTTATTGAACAACATGGTCTTATTGGACCTGATGGTAAGACTTCTGTTCGTATTCAGAAAGACTTAGGCGAATCGGCTTATGGTTATGGTTACATTCTGAAACTTGATACAGTTAATCCTGAAGCTTTTGTTGACCCTACTCTTCTTGCTAAAGGTAAGTATTGGTCACTGACTGCTCCTACGGTTTCTGAATCATATTCTAAGGGTAACCGTTCTAATACTATGGGACCGGGTAAGATGACAAGTCAGCTTGAGTTCTATCGTCATAGTAAAGAGATTGCCGGTAACCTTGCCAATGTTATCACTGAATATGAGTTCGAAGGAGCAGGTGGTGGTAAGAGTCGTTTGTGGATTAATGAAGAGATGCGTCAGTTCAATCTTCATATGCGTGTTCTTGGAGAAGAACGTCTGTGGCTTGCACAGTACAATCGTATGGTAGATGGTACTATTACTCTCAAAGACCGCGATAATGGTAAACCAATTCCTCATACTGCCGGTATGCTTGAGATTTGTCGTGAAAGTAACTATGATACTTATGGTGAGTATCTTACTTTGAACAAACTTAAGAGAACCGTTGGTGATGTTCTTGACCGTGATACTGACGAGGGTACAATGAACATCGTGCTCATGGCGGGTAAGGGATTCTTGGAAGACTTCGACGAAGCAATGAAGATGGACGCCAAAGAGAACGGCTTCTTGACTCCGTTGGGTGACAAAGAAATTCAAGGTAGTGGTAGCAATCTTGAATATGGTGCTTACTTCCGTAAATATAAGACTGTTGACGGTCATACAATTACTTGTAAACACTGTTCTTTCTTTGATAAAGGTACTGTTGCTGAAGCTGCAAAACAGAATGGATATATTCATCCAAGAACTGGCTATCCTATGACTTCGCATCAGGCTTGCTTTATTGACTTCTCTTCTTATAAGGGACATCAGAATGTTCGTCAAGTAAGACAGAAAGGTCAGATTTATAAGGCTAAAGTTCTGAAAGGTATGACGGATGTTCCTGCATCTTGGGGTGTATCTGATAGCAACTTTATTTCTACGGAAATTGATATGAGCCGTTTTGAAGTCAAAGGCTCTCGTGGTCTGCAAGTGGACAACTCTACGAAGATGTTCATGTTGGAATGTGTACTTTAATTAATCTCTAAACAATAATTAATATGGATTTTAATACAGCTGGTGCTGGCAAAACTGAAAAAGCTACTAATGCTTTAAAAGCTGGCGGAGAAACAGGGAGTTCCCCCGTAGGAGATGAGAACAAGAAAGAACCGATTAAGACTGCACAGCAAGAATCGGATGAAGAACTTGATGCACCTTTCACTTATAATCGTACTGTAAGTATTGCTCTGATTCAGAATTATTCTCTGTATCGTAAAGCGAACGATAAAGTACTTCCTAAGCGGAGAGATTTCATTGGTTCTTCCGTGCGTAGTTCACAAGTACTTGCATCGAATCGTGCAGAGGTTGAAGCTTACTTTCCTCAACTTCTTGGTCTTTCTCCTAACAATGAAAATTTTATTTCTCGTCTTAAACAGTATTTGAATAACATTCAAGTTCGTGTTGATGAACTCGGAGTTACTTTTGATTGTTCTTTCCAATTTAACCATAAACGGGATTATCTTAAATTTAAGACGCAAGAAGAAGCTATTGAACTTCAATATAAGAAAGCTAATCGTCAGAATATTCAAGAACTTCGTAAAGCTCTTGATGCTAAGATTATGGCGATTAACAATCTTGAGAGTCAACTTCATGCTTACGGTAGTCCTGTTAATATAGCTGAATATCTGCTTTATCGTCACTGTTTACTTTACAGAGACATTGCAAAAGATACTGCTATTATTAATAGCGACCCTTATGTAAGATTCTACTTCCGTGATGATACGAAAGATAGAGAACGTCAGCAAAAACTCCGTCAAGAGATTAACAATGCTAAACGTAACTACGTTGAAGTTATCGGTAATGACGATATGTTTGATGCAGTTTACATTCAGTATTGTGTTATTGCTGGTTTACCGATTGTTAACTCAATGCTTAACGATAGACTTGAAAAAGAAGTTCAACTTGATAAGTTTAGTACTGCTGAACCGGTTAAGTTTAACAATATTGTTAAGGATAAAGATATTGAGATTAAGTCGTTCATTGAACTTCTTATTTCTCGTGGTGAGTTTGTCCGTTCTAAGTTTAATCAAAACATTACTACGCAGGACGGTGAATTTATCGGTGCTAACATGAAAGAAGCGATAGCTTGGGCTAAAGACCCCGATAACGCTAATGTTATTGCTGCTTTTAAGAACAAATTAAAGTATATCTAATATGACCATAGAGGAGATGCACGTAACGTTCAGAGAACTTGGACAGCAAATGGGTATTCAAACTACTCGTGCTATCTTCTCTGAAAACATTGATATTTGCATTAACTTTGCCATTGACGCTAAAGCTCGTTCCATACTTCGTGAGAATGTTGGAATGAGCTTTTCCGATAAGGTCGCAAGGGATAATGCAAAGGTTAGTCCGATTAACGGTCTATATACTCTTTATACTCATGATAAAGTTAGTGGTGATGCTATAAAAGGAGCTGGAACTAAATATGAACCTTATAACGTCATTCTTGATAGCGATGATGTTTATCTTTATACTGGCTTTGATTGTGCTTACGCTGACAATGATGTAGTACATTGTAGACTTATAGAACGTGAATCTCTTTATGATACACTTGATGACTTTTGCAATAGACCTACTAAACGGTATCCGGTTGTTGCCGTTAATGGTAATAAAGCAAATCTCGTTGTTGATGTCTATACCGGAACAACTGACAATCCGGCTAAACCTGCTGCTATTATCTATACTTATATTAGGAAACCAGCTGTGGTTATTCTTGATGAAGAAAATCCTGATAACAGTGTTAATTGTGACTTACCTGAATATCTTCATAAGGACATAGTTACTGATGCTGTTAATTATTATCTTCAAAGTTTAGGTAGTAAACCAAGTTCTGACGGAGGTCAATAACTACTTATTAATCTAAAACATTAAGGCTTTATGAGACAATTTATTTTAGCCGCCAATGCTGCTTATCCTACTGCTGTTCCTTTGACGGCTGCTGGGCAGGTTGGTATTACGTATTTGGAAAATGGTGTTGAAACTCTTGTGAAAGATGCTGCTACTGCTGCTAAAATCAAGGGACGTGCTAACATTGTTTGGAAGAACCCGAACACGAAATTAGGACAGATTGTTTATCCTATTTTCAAAAAGAACTTTACTTATAGCAAAGGTACTTATACTGCTGCTACTACTTTCGTTGCTGGACTTACAATTGGCACTCCGGAAGCATATCAGGATTATAGTATCATTGTTGCAAAGAAAGGTTTGAAGTTCAATGAACGGAACAAATGGACGTCTACGGTACATACCGGAGCTAATCCTACTGCAAACGATGTTGCTTCTAAACTTGCTAACCATATTAATGCGAACTCACAAGGAAACGGAGTCAAGGCTGTAGCTGCTGCTGCCAAGATTACCATTACTGCGCTTGAAGCTGGAAAGGACTATGAAATCGTTCCTGCTGATGGTCTTATGGGAACAACGGTAACTGTTACTACGCAAGGTATTCCGGCTTATGGTGACGCTGCTTACGTTGCTGATTTGGCAAAGAAAGCTGCTGCTGATGCTGGATTTGAATATACCTATAATGACTTTGAGGGACTGTATCCTGCTTATCCTCTTAATCCGCTTGCTCAAGCTAACAAAGCTGATACAGGATTTACAATCTATACTCTTCGCTTTGCTGAACCTCGTGAAATGAAGACTCGCGATGAAGTTGTTCATCAGATTATTCAAATCGCTTATCCTACTGGTTCTGCCGCAATCACTACTATGGATGCAATTCTTGATATTCTGGCTGGCGGTGAAGTACCTGCAAGTCCGGGAGCATAATAGGGCTTACATAAGAAAGTTTTAATACTAATCGTAAAAGAGAAGTTACTGATGTTAATGCTAATATTAATATTGGTGACTTCTCTTTTTAGTTTGTCCAAAATGGAATTAATCGAAGAAGCTCTTGCGCAAGGTATTACGCCTGCTATCGTTGTAGCTATATATCTTATTATAACTAAGATTATAGATAATAGAAAAGAAAATGTTCAAATTAAACTTAGTACTGAACTTACTAAGTCTATTAATGCTATAAGTTCTTTTCTTACTGATATTACAAAAAACATTATTGAGAAAGATAAAGATAAATGTAAAGCTGCTATTGAGGATACAATATTCTCTTCCGGTATGAGACTTATTAATTTTGTATCTACGACTATTATTAATAATCATATCGAAGCTAATAAAGAGAATGTTATTGCTAATATCCATAATATAGTTAATACAGAGTTTTATTCGGTTTATGCTACATTATCTTTATATAAAATCAATGGCGTTAAAGCCTCTGACTCTCTTAATAAAGATTGGATGGAAATAATTGAGAAAGATATGTTTGATATTATTTATAATAGTAGTCTTAGTAAAGAAGATAAGATACTTACGTTTACTAATAAGATTAATCTCAAGTTCCAATCTTATGTTACTCATATGACCAATGTTATTATTAAATAATCGAATATGGTTAATCTTGATTTTGAGAAAGTAAAACAAACTGTTATTGAAGATGGAGTTAATATTGCTACATTAGAAGATAATGGGTTTGTACTAACTGATGGAATGCTTTGTGATTATCATGTTCTTCTTATCCTATATCACATGAGAAATGTATATTGTGATGACTTTACTGATGAACAAGCTGAAAATGTTAGTGAAATGTATAATCGTTTAATTGTATAAGCATGATTAAAAACGTGGATGGAACTTACATTTATCTTGTAGTTCCTGCTAAATATGAATGTGTCTATACTAAGTTGCTTGTTAAGATGAGTGATTTAGGTGTTGACTTATTGAAAGATTGTGCTTCTACTTGCCGTGGTCTTAACAGACAAGTTCTTAATTGCTGGAATATGTTCCAAGCTGCTTGTTGTGCTTATGAAGTTGGTGAGTATAAGAAAGCTGATTTACTTATTAATTACGTTAATGCTTCTCTTAACTTTGCTTGCACGAATAAACAATCTCCTGCTATTAGCAATTTTAAAGTTAATGTTGCAAACCTTAAAGGTAATCAACGTATTGAAGTTAGTCAAGCAACTTTCAGTATTGATAATATAGATTCTGCTAAACCTGATAGTTTATCTATTTATTATAAGAATACTAATACTCTTATTCAAACTAATAGACCTTTGACAAGTCCTTTAGATTTTGATGAATCTCAAATGCTTGATGTTGAAGTTGGTAAAACTTATACTTGGTATGCTACTATTGAAGATTCTGACGGTAACGTATATAAATCAAATGAATATACTGTTGCTGTTGCTGAAGATGATAAACCAAGTATTAGTAGTTTTACTCTTAACATACCTACTACTGTTACTGGTGCTCAAACTGTTACTTATGATAAAGCTACATTTGCTATTGGCAATAAGAGTAAAGCAAAACCAAATAGTCTTACAATCTATCAAGTTGAAGCAGGTGGTGATGTTGCTCTTCAAGAAAATCTTTCTATTGATAGTCCTGTAACGTTTGCTACTTTATCAATAGCTATGGCTGAGGGAAAACAATACAAATGGCGTGCTAAGATTGAAGCTAATGACGGTGCAAGTTATTATTCTAATATTTATACTGTTAATTGTGTTGCTCCTCCTAAAGAACTTATTATGTATTGGGGACCTGCTACTGTTAATGGTTCAGCTGGTGCTGTTGCATTTAAATCTAAAACAGCTACTGAACTTATGTCTCTTCCTGGTAGACAATCTAAGAAAATTGTAGGTAGTTCTGCTCAGACATTTACTATTAATCAAACAGAGAATGTACATTGGCTTCTTATACCTGATGGTATGACTCTTGTTCATGCTGAATATGGCGACGCTCTTGTATCTGTTCTGTGGGATAATGGCACTAAGAAAGGTGCTTATAAACAACCATTCAATGCAGGAGAATATGATGGTATTCATTATACAATGTTCTTTTTGTATAATCCGAGTGGTGGTTTTTCAGAAGATATTCGTATAACTTGTAAAAATGATTAATATATGGATGGTATTAATATAAGTCAACCTATCGTTAATAATGTGGCAGATAGTGAATATAATCTTCTTCCCAATATTGATGCTAAATATGGTCCTTATAGTAGTACCACAGAAGCTCTTATGGCTCTTGCACCAAATGCGAGAGCCATTGGTCTTACTGTTGGTATTAAAACTTCTATTGGGATTACAGAATATTGGTTTAAGAATGGAATTTCTGATAATAATTTAGTAGTTAAAGGTGAAGCTCCTGACCTTAGTAATTATTATACTAAAAAGCAAGTAGATGATAAATTTACTTCTACTAATAATAAAGTTACTAAAAACGCAAATGATATACAAGAAATTAAAGAAACTATTGCTGATATGGAAACAGACAATAGTTCTCCTTATACTCGAGGTCAAATGCGTAAACTTCGTGTTAAGATAACAGGAGTTCCATCTGGTACTTATGCTGTAGCTGTTCCGCCTCTTAAATATGATACCGAAAATGTTGTTAGTTTTACAACTGATGATTGTAATACTACTACATTATCGGTTGTATGGGCTGCTATAAATAAACGACCTATTAGTATTCATACTGTTGATGGTGGTGCTGGTAGTTGGATGTATCATGCTAATCAATATCTTGCAGGCGATTTACCTGATGTAGTTTATAAGACGTTTGATGACTATCTTACTTATACGACTATGTTTGGTAAAGAACGTCTTAAACAAGGTGTTGCTATTTGGCCTTATGCTGGTAATAAAGATGGTACTTTTATGGATAGGACTATCGCTGTTGATAAGACTGCGACTAATCAATATAGATTTATGGTTCCTTATCTTGTATGGGAAGATGTAAATCTTATTGCTAAGTATGGTGTAGATTTCTATTATCATAATATTGGAACTGAAAAGTTTGGTACTGATAAACATATTTACAATGTCATTCAAGGTCTTACTGGCGATATGTATAGAACTAAAGCTATGGCTAATCGTATTATGAAAGTTATAGCTCGTCCTGATGGTAATAATGTCTTTATAACTGCTATGAATGATATGCCTCGTATTGATGTTTCTGTTGCAGAAAATATTCCTGCCGTTAATTGTAAACCTTATGTGGATAATGATTGGTGGCATAAAGTTTGGTCTCGTATTTTTAGTGATGATATTGATGGCAAACTTAAATCGAAACTTACTGCTTTATTTGGAGAAACTAATACTGCAAATAAAACATGGTTTCATTTCTGTTGTCATACTGCTACTGGTAGTCAATGGGGAGAGTTCCTTAAATATATCAGTGATACTTATGGTGCTATATCTAACAAAATGTGGTTTGCTACCGTAGGTGAGATATACGAATATAAGTACATGAAACAGTATGCTAAGATTAGCAATATTCAAACGGGTGGTACTACTCTTCAATTTGATGTTGAAATGTCTTTTAAAGAGAACTTTAATTATAGAGATTTGACATTCAAATGTACAGGAGTTAATGTTAGCAGTGTAAGCGGAATGACTATTGAAGCTTATGATGTTAATGACGAATCATATATCTGTCCGATTCAACAAGTAGGTGTTAGAGATAATGTTCTATATTGTCAGATTGGTTGTGAAGATACACTCGTTAGTAACATTGAATACTTTGTTAGTAAGTACGAAGAAACTGAAAATACTATTTGGAAAGATGATGCAGAATTAGATATGCCTAAGCTTGATAAAGCTCGTCGTGCTGCTTTCCAAGCTCGTATCGATGCTATCAGTGCTGTTAAAATAACTACTATTACGGCTCAAACTGAAACTCTTCATCTTACTGATGATAGTTCTACTCAAATTAAATTTACTTGTTTCCCTCTTGATAATACAGAAATGAGTAAACTTAAATATGAGTTTAGTAGTGGACTTAATATTGAAGCGGTTAGTTCTATCGCCGATAACATACTTACTTTAACTTGTACTAATAAGAGTACTAATCCAGGTACAGCAAGTGGTACACTTAGAGTTTATGTTGAAAATGGAGCTTCTTCTGATAGTATTCCTGTTGAAGTAGTTATTAATGATATTGCTATAACAAATATGTCTCCAAATAAGACTCATCTTGATTTGACAGAGATGAATCCGGATACAGTTGAAGTTACTGTTTACCCTTCTAATAATAGTCAGATGAATACTATCTCTGCATTCCTTACGGGGGATTTGCCAGATAGAGTTACCTTGACTGAAAAAGTTGTCGGTAATAAGATTACTTATACTCTTGTTGGTAAGGAAACATTAGCTGGAACTTATAATGGTAATCTTGCTGTTAGTAGTACTGTTCCATCTGTAACTAATATTACTGTTCCTGTTACATTAACTGTTGCAAGTCCTGTTGAGATTAGTAATTGTGCTATTGATTGTGCAAATACAGTAGAAGTTAATAAATCTCTTCATGTAACTGTAACTGCAAGTCCTGCTAATAATACTCGTATGGGTACGTTAGGAGATAACACTATTGGTGGTACAGTAACTAATGTAGTTAAAACAAACAATATTCTTGAATACGATATAACGTTTGATTCTATTGGTGCTAAAACTATTGTTGTTACTGAAACATTAGGTAGCGGAGAATGGACTAAAGATATTACTGTTATTGAGGCTGCTGGTGCAGATGATGACAAGATTATTTGTATGGCATATACCTCATATGTTGATGTAGGTTCTACTGCATCTTATGTTGATGAGGTTTATGGTGGTACTTGTAATATTTTACAGCCAGAATCTAATATTTATGTTTCTGATACTGAATCGCTTAAAGCCAAATCCGGTTTAACACTTAGTGGATTTACCAGAAAACAAGCTGACGCAAAAAGTTATGTTACAGCGCTTGGACATACTTATATAAACGGTGGTGCTTCTACTGGTCAGAATGGAGATTTAAGTTCAATGTTCTCTTATGTTCCAGGTTACTATTATGTATATCAATATAATGTAGCTGGTGCTAACGCTTATAGATTTAACGTTCCTAATGGTAATTATAAACTTCGTTTTATTAGTTCTACTACTGAGGCAAGTGATACTTACCAAAATGGAGATGTTATTCTTAATGGTACAAGTATTAAATCACAATTACCAACTGCTCCTTATGGACAAAAAAATGAGTGGACACAGTGGTTTGATGTAACAGTTACTGACAATATTATCAGTTTGCTTATTAGTGTGAAGAAATCTAAGAGAATTGGATTAAACGCTATTGAAATTAAAATAATGAATTAAACTATGAAAGGAATTAATATTTCACAGCCAATTGTAAATAATGCTGTTGACGAGAATTATGACGCATTACCTAATATAGATGCTATATATGGACCTTATCCTAATTTAAATGCTGCTAAGACTACTATTATGGCTTCTAAAAGAGCTAAAGGTCTTACTGTTGGTATAATGACAGATACAGGAATAGAAGAATATTGGTTTAAAAATGGTATTACTAATGCTCATCTTGTTCCTAAGAATCAAGGTGGTAGTGGTGGTGGACATAATCTTTTTGTTACTAATAATGTAACGGAAGATACTAATACTAATCTTCAAGCTCTATTCTCTACAGCTCAAGTTAAGGATGTTATTGTTGATGCTACGCTTGGTGGGGTTTATATATGTTATCAAGCTAACAAATGGGTTAAACTTAATGGTACAATTCTTACTGATGCTGCTCCTGCTGTTACAGAGATTAGAGAAGTTAGAATGTTGTCAATGAAATAACAATATAGGTACAATGGCTGTTAAAGATATTATACCTATTAAATATTGGATTCCCAAGTTGGATTTTACAGTCCGGCTTGGGACTTCCCAGTATTTTAAAGTTATGTACAAGATATATACAGATGATTGGAATAATGATGTTGGGTGGACAGTTCTTAGAGAACAGTATCTTGTTCAACCTGATGGAACAACTTCTGAAAGTGATAAACTTGTACTAAGTAATCTTGTTGAAAATAGAACTTATGTTCTTCGACTTGTAGATAATAGAAGTAAGAATTTTAACTTCAAATTTAAAACAGGTCGTAATGTTGCTCTTGGTGATAGTCCTTATTATAATAAATTGCTAATGCCGGGTCAAATATATGACTGGTTTATACAAAACATGGATGGTAGCGATGCTCCTAATAAAGTTGAAGCCGAATGGTTTTATAGAGCCAATGGTAAAAAAGGAGTAAGTATGGATGTAGATAATTGGGGTAGTCTTATTAGTTATGAACAACAAGCTGGAGATGTTATTAACCCAATGTCTACTTATCTTGACACTGAACAAGTAACTGATAAGTATGGTGTTAGTGCTATGGGCTTTGCTTTTAATAATAAGAATGCTCTTGTTAAGAAATATCTTTCTACTCCTAATCTTCGACTACAAAATGGTAGTTATGTAGCTTGGCACGCTTATTGGACATTTGACCCAAAACAATTTGGTGGAGATGATTCAGGTGGTGGTGGAATTACAGGTCGTGAATTTGGTACTAAGTTTACAGGTTTTATGTTCTTGATTAAAGAATATGATGGTGATGAAAATGATGAACGTACTCTTGTTTGGATTGATGGAGATAAATACTATAATGAATTTGTCTATAATGGTGTAAAACAATATAAGTTTGGTGTTACTGCTGCTGGTAAGTTCTTTGTTGAGTATTCTAAAGGTACTATGGTTGGGGTTAATGAAGATGCTCATCTTGTTCTTGAAGGACCTTATCGTGCTGAAGACGAAAGTGGTTTTATTGTAGAGAAGAATGTATGGTATTTTATTGACTATGGTGGTTTACCTACTGCTGTATATCGTAAAGCTAAAGAAGATGAAACTCCAAATGCAGACCCTGAATTTATCCCAACTGGTGGTGAAGAATTGAGTGCAAAGATAAGACTTGGTACTGCTATTAAGGTTGCTTCTCCACAATTCAAACGTACAACTGATGGAGTTGCTGTATCTATATCTGATATTACAATTCCTTATCAAGAAGAGTATTTGAGTAATCAAATGACTCCTTTGTTGTTTGGTGGTGAAGATACTGACCAAGTTCTTATTTGTAAAATTGCTGGTGGACCTAATGGTGGTTCTGGACCTGTAGCTTTTAATAGTGGTGGTGATTCTGAAACTACTAATCGTTATAGAAGATTTTATAGTAAGATTTGTGATGATAAATTTGCTTCTTATCAACTTAGATATACAATAACTTTTAGTGGCGGTAATACTCAAACTCTTGTTCAAGAAACTAAGTTTACTTCTTCTATTAGTAATGAAAAGATTAGTTTTCTTGTTGACCCTGATATTTTCCAACAAGTTATTATTCCTGCTGGTAATACTATTAGAACTGTAAGACTTGATATTCTTAATTACTTAGGAGTTTCTGTTGCTAATAAGATATTCTCCGGATTTGATAATGTTGGTATTAATGGTACAACTCATTATGATGCTCTTATGAATCCCGAAGAATATGTTCAAGATTCTTTTAAGATTGTATTTGCTGAACAAGACGAACCTGTTAAAGCTCTTGCAGAATATTTCTTTACTAAACATGGTACTTGGGGTGGATATAATGGTGGTACTAATGGACATAATATTTATTTCAATGGTCAAGGTAATCTTGTTATAGAAAATCATGGAGATAAATATACTGGTACTATTAGAGGAGTTAGTAAAGAATCTGATGTTAAACCATTTACAGGTTATGGGTCAGATGTTGATTATAGTGTAAATAGTTGGGATAGTAGAACTAATAAGAACTTTCTTCGTGTAGGTGCTGCATTGGTTTCTAACCGTTATTTTGGTTATGGTAAAGTTGATGTCATGTTGAAACTTCCTATTGGTTGTTGGGGAGTTTGTCCTGCTATTTGGCTATTTCATTATATTGAAATTTCTGAATCTGATTATCGTTATAGTCAATATCCATATAATCAAAGAAATGCACAAGGTAGTGCAGACGATGGATATTACAGAGTAGTTAATAATGAAATTGATATTGAGCTTCCATCTCAACTTACTAATGGTACTATTGATAATTGGTCTGTTCTTCCAGATTGTTATTTTGACATGAATATTATTACCGAAGATTTAGTTATCGGTGTTAAAAATGGAAGTGAAGAAGATACTGGTCTTTTCAGATTAACTGATATTACAAAACCAAAACAAAGAGATAGTTGGGTTAAAGTTGGTCCTGTTATTGTTCCTCGTTATGAACCAAGTTTTGCTAATTGTAAATTCAATAATTGGATTGGTGAACGTGAGTCTGGACAAGGTTGGGCTGCTCCTGTTTATGAGGGAGGTAGTATTAAATATACTGCTGAAGAAGTTTATAAAGGTAAAGAAGGAACTAATATTCTAAAAGAAGAATACTGTTCTCAACTACTTAAACTTAGTAATAGTCTTGCTGGTTATGCTGATGATAAATTCCATAAGTGGAGTATTGTTTGGCTTCCTGATAGAACTCTTCTTTATGTTGACGATATATTCATTAGTGAGAATAGAGGTTTTGTTCCATTTAATCAAATGAAACTTACTATTGCTGGTTGGTTCCCTACTATGCCAGTTGCGTATAGAGTTACAGAAGATGAAAATGGTGATCAAGTTAAGACAGCTATTGGTGTTACTGACCGTGATGGTATTCATGTTACTCCTGGTTCTGTTATGACAATACTTAATGATACTGCAAATACTTCTATTGGTACTTGGGCTGGAACTCAAGCTAATTGGCAAGTTTGTCAAATGGAAGTTCAGTCAGTTGAATATCTTAAATATAATGCTGGTGAAAATATAGTTCTTAATGGTAAAACTTCACATATTACAGAAGAACCTATGGCACTTGGTGAATCATTTCCTGAATCTGGTCTTCGTTATTTTATTACTCCTTAATCTATTAAATTAATTAATATGGCTGTTCCAACTTTTTCTGAATATACATATAAGATTAGTTATAAAGCTACGTCTTCTTCTGCTGAAGTTATACTTAGTGAAGAACTTCGTATAATAGAAGCTAAGACTAACATAATTGATGATAGTGGGGCTTCGGTTGAAGCCCCTAATCCCAATTATGATTATTTTATGACTACTCTTGTTTGTAAAGTTACTCCTCAAAAGAATACTACGCTTATTATTAAACGTAATGCTGTTCGTGATGGAGAATCTATTATTGCAGAAGAGCAAACAGTTTATAGTGGTAACTTTGATTTTCTTGATTATGATAGACGGATGGGTATATTATTTCAAGATACAGAAGTTGGTCAAAGTACTAAATATAAAATACTTGCTCAAATACTTAATGTTAATGATATGGAACGAATACCCTGTAAATATGTATTTACAGGTGTAGAATTTACTAATAATCCTAATATTGCTCAACATATAGACATAGCATATAAAGCTGATGATGCTACTGATTTTATCCCGCTCGGTACTAATATTACAGTTCCAAGCAATGGTGTTTTAGATGGTATTGAACTTGGTGAACTACCTGATGATAAAGATTATGTTATTAAGATATACCATAGAGAAACAGAAACAGAGAAGTTGTTCCAATTCAGAACAAATATCGTCCCTACGATTGGAAATAATCCGATTATAGGAAAGATAGAATGGAATGGACGTATAATGCTTCTTGATGCTCCAAATGTCAAATCTCGAATGTATCCAAGCGCAGATGCGGTGAATTGGATGTTCCCTATGGATTATTCTACAAAGTCATTTGCTAATATATTATCTTCTCTATTAACAAGTGACCCTAAAGAAGATTATCATTTTACTATTGCTACTAATGCTTATAATCAAGATGTAACTTATGTTGGTTGTAAAATTAGTAATGATAATCAAATTACTTTGCCGTGGAATTATACCAATGATAAACTTGAAGATAATGGTGAATCTCATAATATAAGATATAAAGATTTATTTGGAGATACTGCTGACCCTAAAGTTAGAAGAGCTATCTTCTTTAGATTTATGATTCAAGAAACAAAGGTTAATACTATTATTCAACCATATATGGTAAACCTACTTGGCTTTACACAATTAGGTGCTAATCGTTTTATAGGTATTAAATATACTAATGATGGTCCTAAATTTCATGTTTTTGGTACAGATTATGACTTTCCTGCTAATACTCAACTATTTTCCGATCATTGGTATGGTATGGTTATGGTTTGTAAAACTAATACTATACTTTATGCTAATATCTTTGACAAAGATAATTATAAAGCCGTTGAAATAGTTCCTGGTCATGGAGCTAAAGTTGGTGATATTAATAGTATGGATTTACTTAATCCTGCTTATAAACAAGATGTACAAGTTGAATTAACTTATAGTACTGAAAATGTCGCTGACGAAACTAATATGGCTTTATATGTTGAATGGGCTATTTATAAATATGATTCAGCAAGTGAAGATAATTCTATTATTCGTACAGGTAAAAGTAGTTATCGTACTATTAAGAATAATGTAACTAATGGTAAATTTACAGTTACAGTTCCTAATACTGATGGATATGGAATTAAATTATCTTATGGTGTTGCATTTGTCAATGGAGTTAGTACTGGTAGTGGTACTGTCACTATTAACAACTTTGTATGTGGTACTGTAAGTATAATGCAAGATTATCTTAGTGAACCTCCTATTATTGATACTGATTGTTATAGATGGATTCAAGCTCAAAATCCTATATTTGCATGGGCTAAGACAAGTTCGGTTGTTCCAGATTCTCCTATGGGGGGCATACTTGTTCAGAATATGCTTCTTCCTGACAATATAGGTGATAGTGCTCCTATGAGCTTTGGTAGTTATGATTGGAATAATACTTTCATTATTAATGATTTTGGTCTTTCTACAAGAACTATTGAAGGTAATGATAGCTGGAAAGACCCATATCAATATATTGATTATGATGTAGTCGAAATGCTTGCTACTGGTTATAAGAAAATGCCAGTTCTTAAAATAAATGATGATATTACTATTCCTACTACTAATATGACGGAAATGAAAGACGATAACGTTCGATTCTTATTATCGGGACTCCCCGTAGGAGAAGTGGATATAAATGTCGTCTCCGATACTGATGTTCTTAGTACTACACATCGTACTATTAAATCTATAAAACTTACTAAAGCTGAAGCTGATTATGATATAGATTTTGAAAATGATTTTGATAATGCTATTGTAGAATTTAAGAAACGTTATTATGCTAAGCAAAAACGTTGGGGTGGTAACATGGGTGGTGGTACTCATGGTTCTCTGATTTATTTTAATAGTAAAGAGAAATGTCTTATACTTGAACAACATGGAGATAAATATAATTATCGTGTACCTGCTGTTGCTCCTGCTGGTTCAGAGGGTTATGGATTGCCTGTTGATATTATAGAATGTCCAAGTTCTTTTGAGTATCCTATACAACAACGTTGTACTCGTGTTGGTGGTCTTGTTCAATCAGTTGATTATCATCCTTATGGTATGTTTGATTGTTGGTTTCAAGTACCAAAAGGAATGACAGGTCTTGCTATTTGTCTTTGGTATTTTCATTATCAAGAAATTTATGATTATGATGCTACTTTTAAGTTTTGGACAGAAACTGGAGTTAATGGTTATAATTATAAAGATTGTGTTAAGACCGGTTATGGTGCTACATGGGTAGTTATTAATAATGAAATTGATATGGAGCTTGGGTCAGAGAATACTCCTTATCGTACTTCTGTTAATCCTAATAATGACCAAAGTATTTATTGGTTTGTTCCTGGACTTAGTATGCGTCAAGCTATTGGTTGTACTCAAACAGGAGAAAATTATGGTACTTGGATAATTGATTGGGAAGCATCTAAAGCTACTATTGAAGCTGTGACAAGTACTGACCCTAAACAACCTGAATCTTATGTAAGAAGTGATAATCTTGTTTGGGTTAAAATTAGTGATACTATTGATGAAGTCAATTATGGAGCTAATACTCGTTCTTGTCGTTTTAATAATTGGATGGCTGAACAATGGAATGATGGTTGTGGAATTTATGGTGACCCAAGTGGTTCTCAACTTGGAAAGAGTGAGCTTACTGTTAATAATAGAACTCCATTAGGAGAACTTGTTTATGGTGGACTTGATGAAACGCTTAAATATGTAGAACATTATTATGATGATGGTGAGTATCATAAGTGGTCTATTGATTGGACTAAAGACTATACTCGACTACTTATTGATGATGATGTTGTTGCTATATGTAAAGCTTTTGTTCCTTTTAATCCTATGACTATGCTTATTGGTTGTTGGTTTCCAAGTGCTAATGTTTATGATAAAGCTGCTATTCTTGGTGAATGGGGAACTTGGTCTGGTATTCATGCTAATTGGGAAGTTGGTCTTATGAAAGTTAAGCATATTAAGTTTTCGGCTTATACAGAAGAAGAAGTTCCTACTACTAATATGAGATATGATTGTGAAACTTATGCCGAAGATGGTCTAAAAGAAATATTATAAATTATGGATAGATGTCTTAAAGATAAAGCTCATTTTATTATTGCTCAAACTATATGGAATAATAAAAATGGTAAAGCCGTTTTCGCTGAACAAGTCTTTGATAGATGTCAAAGAAAGTTTCAAGACGAAATTAACAGAGAGCTTTATAAACTAATTGAAGAAGGAGGTGGAGGCGGAACTGGTAAAGATGGTAAGACTCCAGTTTTAAAAGCTGGTAATGTTACATCTCTTCCTTATGGTTCTGAACCTACTTTTAAATTAGTTTATGAAGGAGATAATACTGAGGGTAATCCTGTTTATCGTATGGACTTAGGAATACCTCAAGGTAAACCCGGAGAAGATGGTAATGATGGTGATGATGGTATTGACGGTAAAACTCCTGTATTTGAAACAGGAACTATTACTACTCTTGAACCTGACTAACTTGCTACTTGTACTATAACCAAAACAGGAGATGACCCACAAGGTAATCCTATCTATAGAATAGATGTTGGAATACCAAAAGGTAATACAGGTGAACCTGGAGATACTCCATCATTAGATGGTTATGCTACTGAAACATGGGTAACTACTCAAATAAATAATACTATTGGAACAATTAATAGTGCTTTAGATGAAATAAATGGAGAAGTTGTATAATGGGAACTACTGCTGATAAACTTAATAAACTTTCTCAAACAAAGACAGCTATTAAGGCTGCTATTGAAGCTAAAGGGGTTACTGTTGGCGATGCTACATTTGCTGAATATCCAAGTAAGATTTCAGCTATTAGTGGTGGCGGTGGAACTCCTGAACTTGAAAGTTATGAAGACATTCTTATACGAATGAAAACTTTACTTAATAATGCTCTTGCTCAATATACTGATTATAAAGCTGGTAATATATTTGCTTTTAGAGAATATTCTTGGATTAAAGGTTTATATCGTTGGAATAATAATGTTGGTAATAAAGCTTGGGTTATTGGTGATACTTTATATGCTTATCAAGGCGGCGATATTGTATTTGATTTACCTCTTAGCGCTTTTAATGATTTAAATTATATTGATGCTAAAGGATATAACTACAAATATGTTATAGTTTTATTCCATAATAATATTACTATTAATAATAGTATTCATTGTTTTCATGAATTTCCTATGGTATCTATTGATGATACTAAGAGTTCAAATAATGGTAATCTTAATCTATTTAGATTAGTTGCTTGTAAAAATACTACTATGTGTTTTACATATTATGATACTCCAGATTTAGTTGCTCTTGATGCTACTGATTCTGTTCCTATTACAAATACTGTTACAGGATATGGTTGGAGAGGTAGTTCTTGTGAATTTCTAAAAGGAGGAGATTTTAGTAATTTTACTGGTAAATTTGATTTTAGTTATATTACTTTTGTTAAGAATGTTAGTAACATTTCTCAATTTCAAATTCAAGCTTATGGACAACAACATTCTGTTGAAACTTTAATAGCTATTCTTGATGGGCTTATTGATACATCTGCTTCTCCTAAAAGTCAAGGAGTTGGTAATAGTTATAATCTTAGAAAACTTCAAGCAAGTGAAGCTGGATTAGCTGCTATTGCTCGTGCTGAGGCTAAAGGTTGGACTATTACTTCAAATGTTTAATTTAAAAATAATTTTAGATATGGATTATATAGATATTGTAATTAAGCAAATTATTAATAACTTTGATTTCGCTTATGTGTTCATAGTGAACGTCCTTACCTACATACTGATTAAAGTAGTAGATTATTTTAATGGTGATGCTAAAGTTCCTACGTGGCTTAAACGTGTAATCTTGCTTGTGTCTATCGTAGTAGTTACTGCTGTCTATCTTGCTCTTGATTATGATAATAAGATTGTACTTCTTAATTCTGCTATTCTTGCTCCTATATTTTGGAGTTGGATTCTACGTCCTATCTTTATGAAGTTTGGTATAGGATATAAACAAGTGGACGAGTGTATGAAATAGCAAATGTTTAACCAATTAAAACTCCTAAAGCTAATGGTATTGTTTGTCGTGGAGAAGTCTTTACTGTTGAAGATGCTAAAGCTATTTATGATAAACACGTTCGTAATATTAATCGAGAGATTACTTATTGGGATGTTTATGTTGCAGTTAATGCATAATACCATGACTATGTTCGTTTATACCAAGATTGGTTTCCTAATCTTACAGAAGAACAACTTGATGAAAAAGTAATTTATTCAGCAATTAACTTTTGGTTTAAAGATGAAGATGCTGGTACTGGTAAAGTATGGAATTATTTCAAAGAGATTTAAAGAGGTGTTCATACTAAAGGTGAAGCGGTAGTACGTTGAGATAACGTGCTGCCGCTTTCTTTGTTTTAACCAACTATAAAATTTTGGTAAACACTTGGAAGTTAATTTTAAAAAGGTATATTTGTAAGAGTAGATGGAGTTGCTAATCTTCTTACAAGTAATACTGCTGATTATGTCATCTATCAATCAATTAATTTCAGAGATTGCTCATGCTGTTGGGCAACCTAATAATGTTCCTCTACGTAGGAATATTAAATATGCTATTATTCATACTCGTAATGAACTTATCAGACGTAGTTTTGAGAATAATAGATATCTTGATAAAGGACTTCAACAAAGAGTTAAGTTGAGTCTTATTGATGTTCCCGATGGGGATTTTCATAATAGTGCTGAATATATGATTAAGCCGATTAAACGAACGGCTCAAAAAGTTCCACGTCCTGTTAGACTTACGAATAATCTGCCATTTCAAAGTGTTCGTACTGCTGGTTATGATAATCACGAACTTCCTTTTGCTAAAGAAGCGAGTGCTAAGTTTTATACTCATTTAGTTGGTATGTGTAATCTTCCTTGTTGGGATTATACCAATGAGTATATTTATTTCTTTACTAAAGATAATACTGCTGTTTGGTTTAAGACTGTTAATGCTATTGTTGTGGAATCTGTATTTGAAGCTCCACATCTTATTGAAATAGAAACTCATGAGAGTAAAAAAGATACTTCCGGTTATAATATTGATACAGACGATATGTTTGATGATGATGAGTTCTTATTGCCGGAGGATATGGTTGGTGCTATTAAGGATATTATCTTTAAACGTAATCTTCTTCAAGTACCAAGAGAGACTAATGAAGTTCCTACTGATAATTTACTAAATAGATAATCTCTTATGGTTCCAGATATTGAAATAAAGCATTATTATAAAAAGTATCTCGAAGATGCTAATAGTGATATTAAGAAGTTTCAAGAAGAATATGATATAGCTGTTAATGTCAAAGGTAATATCAGAGAATTTATTACTGAACGTCTTGGTTTTATATCTAAGAACATTGGTATTTCAATGTCAGATTATAAGATAGAATGGGTAATAGGTCAATATAATCCTGATGAAACTCTTCTTAATAAAGTTTATTCTAAACTTGAAGTTTATCAAGAAGGACAAGAACGAATAGTACTTCTACAAATCATTAAGTATTGTAATCTTCTTAAGAAATGTAGAGCTATTAATACAGCTATTAAACTTGCAGAGAAACGTTCTAAACTTAAGTTCTCTAAATATCGTGATTATGTTGCTAAGTTTTATCAGTATGGTGTACAGAAATGTTGCTTAGAGGGATATGCTTATCAATATGGTTATGGTCTTGGAGATTTAATGATAAACCGTTGGAAGTATAGCGACGAAGATAAGATTAAGAAAAACTTTATTGATTATAAAGCTACTAATGAAGCTAAAGCTAAGTTGATTGCCGAAGGTAAAACTCCATATAGTAAGAAGATGGCTGAGGTATATAAACTTAGAGGTATTAAATATGATGGAGTTCATTATATTGTTTATAAGAAAACTCCTACGTTTTATGATATTTGTGTTGTTAATAATAGATATGTAGCTCGTCAGAATATTCAATTTGAACATACTGAATATATTCATAAAGAACTTCGTGGTAAGAGTTATGAAGAGATTGCCAGTCAATGTCCAACTCGTGATTCAGTTCTTAATCTTAGATTAGATATTCGTGCTAAACTTGTGATATATAACATTGTTGATAAAACTGCTTATTTAAAATATATTAGAAATGTTGAACAATGTAAATACAAGCGTGGAGCGCATAATAGCCAAAATAGACAACGATTTTAATCCTGATGGTAGTGATTGGATTCCTCGTGTTATTGCTTGGACTATTGATGCAATGAGTCAGCTTGATGTCCTTAGGTATGTTCCTAAGAGACGTAAACTTGCTGTTATTAATCGTATAGCTCGTAGTTATTGTCCGCTTAGTGACAGAGAACTTAAAGTATATGATAGTAATGGTTGTGAGATTAAACGGCTTACCGGTGGGAGTAAGGGTTGTTCCTGCACATCCTCTACGGGGGGTCGCCCATCTGGTCAAGGGTATTATAATAAATCTACTGATAGAGATAATCCTGATTGTGTTGTTTATCCTCCTTGTAATTGTGGAGCGTCCGATAGAGTATCAGTTGTAGATACCGGTTATACTGGTAAAGAAACTTATGGTTCTGTTGCAATTCATACTAATAGCGATGTACCTGCTTATCAACATATTGTACATGAGGAGACTTATTCTACCCCCCGTAAGGGAATTGAAGATAGAAACTATGTCCTTATCTGTGGGGATACTATTGAGCTTAATTATGATGCTGATTGTGTAGAGATTGAATCTCTTGAAGTTGAAACTGAATATAGTGATTATTATAAGTGTGATGTACCTGTTATACCTAATAATGGTATTCTTATTGAAGCTATTGGTTTTTACTGTATGTATAAGATGTTATGTCGTGGTATGAAACATCCAGTATTTAATCTTAATGCAAGTCAGTATGGTACTAATCCTTATTATCAGTGGATGCAACTTAAAGATAAAGCAAGAGCCGGAGTGATTGTTGATATGCAGAAACAAACAGGTAATGATGATAGTAATGCTTGGAGAAGTTATTTCTATAATTATACTTTTCCTAAACGTTGAGATACTATGAATGATAATGTAGAACTTATCAAAGTAGTAAACGGGCTGTATGTTTTCACTATCCGGTGCGTACCCGTAAATGACGTCCGTAGACCTAATTCTTTTGACCTCTATTCAGAGATATTTTTTATATCAATGAACTAATCAAGTCGAATCGAGATAATGGCTGTGCGGGCTTTAAAATAAGTCAATCTATATGGAAATTAATAAAAGACTTGACACAGACAATGATATAGAGTTTCTTGAAAGTGGAACTCTTGCTCATGCGAGTAATATCGTTGTTAATACTGATAATGGTGGTATTCAGAATGAAAATGCCATTGAAGAATTTGTTGCTCTTCCAGATGGAGAATTAATTGTTGGTCATATTGCTTGTTCTAATGAATTTATTCTTTTTACAAATAAGAATAGAATTATTAGATATAATGAAAAAGAGGGAACTCAAAAAGAAGTTGTAACCAATTGGACTTGGGGTGGTGGTAGAGTATTTGGAGACTATACTTATAATGTCAATAATGAACTTATTGTTGCTATTAGTGAACATAATCCTATTGGAAGAGTTCCTCTTAAAAGTATTAATCTTGATGAACCAAATTTTGATAACTTTGGAGATGAAAGTAAATATACTCTAAATCCTCCTATCCCTAATTATAATCTTAGAGCTTATAATCTTGTTAATGGTTCTGGACTTATATATAATGGAACTTATGCTCTATTTATTAGGTTCTTTAATAATGAATATGATTATACTCATTGGTTTAAATTAGGTGCTCCTATTATAGTCTATAATGAAGTTGCTGTTAAAGAACTTGAGAACTCTTGGTATGTAGCCTATAAAAATAGTGATAATACTAATTATATGGCTAATGTTATTCTTAAAGATGAATATTCTTCTGCTTCTGAAAAGAACTCTAAGACTATTCAACTTGTTATTGATATATTTGATAAAACTAATACTTATAAGTATTATCAGATTGGATATGTACTTACTACTGTTAAACATGAAACTATTGCTATTGTTGAAGGTAAGACTGATATAGGTAATAATATCTATAATCTTACTAATAAACAAGATAATAAATATACTATTAGTATAGACGAAATGACGTCTACTTTCTTTAATCTTTATAATGTCAATACTCTATGTAATTATCAAAATAGACTTTATGTAGCTGACTATATAGAGGAAAATGCTAATAGTGTAGTAGACCAAATTGATACAAGTGGTATAGAAGTTAGTTTTGTTAAACAAGCAGCTATTGATGATTTTGTAGATTTCTTTAGTCGTACTCGTAGTGCTGAAGAAGAAAATAAAGTTGAAGACGCTGAATTTGAAGAACTAACTGAACCATTTTCTGCAAAGATAGATGCTGCTAATATTCCTATTAATAGTATAACTGGAAGAGCTAATGCTATTGAATATGTTTGGAATAACCCTGATAGAAAACCTGTTAATTCAGATTTTGAATTAGATAAAGAATATAAATGTTATATCCAAGCTCTTAGTAATTCTACTAAAGTATATATGACAGATTGTCAAGTATATGAAGTTGGTATTTATAATAGAACTCAAATTGATGCTAATACTATTGGTGTTGATTTAGATTATTGTATCCTTATTCCTATTAAAGAATATTATAGAGCGCGTGGTATCCTTAAAGATGATACTGCGTTTCTTCGTTTTACTTCTTATAATGATGAAGATACACAATTGTTTTATGGAAACATTGATAATATCTATATAGCTTTTCGTAAAGCTGATGTTGGACGATATGCTGAAAGTAATTATGCGGAAGCTATATATGCTTATCGTGGAGTTATTATTAATATTCCAGATTTTAATAATAGAAAGAATACAGAGATAATATTTGATTTTAATGATGTTGACCCTACTGTATATACTCAACGTGTAAATATATGGCAGTATCGTACATCGAGTGTTAAACTTGATAATGGTTATACTGCTGGTCAATATATTAATGTTTATAATATTGCTTATAATGATCGTATTCTAATTAATAATTATGTTGCTTCTCCTGACAGAAAATGGGCTATTACTGAAAATGTATATAATTTCTTTATTCATTATGTTTATCCTAACGGTTCTTATACAGATGGTATTAGAATAAATAATAATGTTAAAGTTAATTATAACATTAATCTTGGTAAAAAAGCAGATGGTAGTTATGTATATTATACAATTAATAATGATACTACTATTGAAGATTGTAAGACCTATTCTAAAAATAATGGAGTTACAGATACTACTAATGCTCATGCTGTTACTAAAATATTTACTGATGATATACAAGATGTATATTTTATTAATGTATTTCCTGAATCATATAGTTCTAATAATACAACTCCATATCGTAATAATAAAGGAGAAACATTTTTTAGACCAATTTCAAGTGTAAATAATGGAACAGATATAGCTTATGGATACTTCAGATTCTCTAACATACCAATGTATAAAGATTTTGTTGGATATTTTATAAGTTATGAAGAAACAGAACCTATTCTTTGTGCTCGTGCTATTGTTGGTTCTATAGATACTAATATTAGTGTTATATCAAGAAGTGGTGCTGCTTATTTCCAAGATTTTATAACTGTTGGTGCTAATGCTTTTAATTTTGTAAAACTTGGTGCTCCATTTACTTATACTGTGGGATATAATAAAGAAGTTGGGCTTTATGGTACTAATTATTATGGTGGATATTATCTTATAAATAGTCCATGGGGAGATAATTCTTATGACCCTCAATATGATGGACTTTATGCTGTTGTGAATAAAACTATTCAAAATCCAGGAGAAATATATAATGGTTCGCCTGCTCGTATTAACTTTACTCTTAATAGAGACACAAATTTTACTCCTATAAAAGATATTGATATTAATAATCGTATTACAACATACGCTTATAAACGTATGGGACTTCTATATAATTATACTAATGAAATATATACTAATACTAATAAAAAACTTATAAGTCTTGGTTATATTGTTTATGATGAATATATAGAGAATAAACCCGGAGGTTATACTTATGGTTCTTCTTCGAGTATTAAATATGATTATGATTATTATGTTTATACTGATAAATATAAAATTCAAGATTCAAATGGTACTACAAGAAAAAACTTTAAATATGAATTAGTTACTATACCATTATGTGGTCTTATGTTAACTGATGGAAGTCCTTATCCTTTGCGTGGAGATAATGGTCAATATTATTATCCTAATCTTCCTACAGAAAATTGGCTTGCTAATAACTTCTTTCATATGTATAGTTTTCATATTATTAAAATTGGTTTTCCTTTTGTCTCTCGTTATATGTATCATTGTAGAACTCTTAAAACAGAACCTGTAACAAGAGCATTTACATATTATCATACAGATGGTAGTGGAAATACTAATTGGAGTACTAATCGTACTAATAAGAATATTGTACCGGATAAAATTGATAATCTATTTGAACTTAATAGTGCTTATTATGATTATACTGATAAAATTCTAACTTCATTTAATAAAGATGTTTATTCTAATTATGTTACTAATTATAAGAAAACGATTCGTCGTAGTGATGTAATTAGTGATGAAAATGTAGAGAATAATTGGAGAACATTTAGAGCTGAAGAATATAAAGTTATTGCTGAAAACAAAGGTAATATTGTTAATGTTGTTGGTATAGGTAGTTATCTTATTGCTCATTGTGAACATTCTATGTTTATATTTAACAGAGATAGTTCAATGAAGACAGAGAATAAAGATGTACAACTTGTTATACCTGATGCTTTCGGTATTGATTATGTTGAAGTGTTTACAAGTAATAAAGGTTATGCTGGTATTCAGAAACATGGTCAATTTATTTGTAGTAATTATGGTTATATCTTTTATGATAATGATGCTCGAAAACTATATCGTTATGACGAGAATAATCTTGAAGATATAACTGCTGGATTTAAGAATCTTCTTACTAAAGAAGTTACTGATATAAACTTTGCTATTGATGAAAAGAATGTTAGACTTCTTTGTCTTGGTAAAGTTAAGTCTGGTGACACAGAACAAATGTTTGCTATATCTTATAGTTTTCTTCATAAGGCTTGGATAAGTACTCATACATATTGGTATGACTATTTGTTTAATACTAAAGATAATGTTTATTTTGCTAATGAATCCACAATAGATAAATTTAATTTTGCTAAGTTTAATAACTATATTAATCTTATTGATAATACGTCTAATTACTTCAATGGTGAATTTAAAACTATTGAAGAACTTGATGAAGAGGGTGGTATTATTAATACTCATATAGTTCCTTATTCGTTTATTGATGTGATATTTAATAATCAAAATATGGATACTGTTCTTAATTATATTAGTTATATTATTAATAAAGAACGTAATGATAATTATTGTGGAGACGAACTTGTGATATATACTAATTGTTGTTTCTCTGATTATGTTGACATTAGTAAACCAAAGGAAAGTATGAAAGATTACAAGCATCCGTATTATAGATATGGCATATGGTTTATGAACTGGTTCAGAAATGTAATTAAAGAAATAAAGACTGTACCACCTATTGATAGACATACAGGTAAGTATAATGAAGTCAATAAACAACTTAGTAAACTTGATAATAAACTTATCATTGGTAAGTATTTTGCTATTAGATTTATCTTTAGAGATGAAAATAAAACTATAAATATTGACGATATACAATGTTATTAATATGGAAAAGAAATATAGAAGACGTAAAGCTTTTATAGGAGCTATTATCGGAGCTGGTCTTAGTATTGCTGGTGGACTTATCGGAGGAGCTAAGAAGAAAAGAGAAGCTAAACGTCAAGCTGCAATTGAAAAGCGCAACAAAGAATATGATAAAAGAGTTCAAGAAGCTAATGCTATTAATGAAGCTCTTGCCTCTTATGATGATGGTGGCGCTGGTGAAGAATTTGAAGCAAGACTTCAAAAATACGGTGGTGTTACTAAATATAAGAATAGAAAAGCTTGGGGTGGTTGGGGAGATGTTATCTCTGGTACTGTATCTGGAATTGGTAGTTTAGTTGAAGGAGCTACTGGTGTTCAAGGAATAAGCGGTATTGGTGCTTCTATTGGTAATGCTGTTGGTGGTGCTATTAAAGGTGGATATACCAATCGTATGATACAGAAGAATGAACAAAAGAAGCAAGAAACTCTTGCAGCTCCTCTTGCTGGTCCTATTGGTATTAATACTAATGATTATAGACAAACTCTTCCTACAAGACTTCAACCAGTTAAACGTTATGGTGGTCGTAAGCCTATATCTGTTATGGCGTGCGGTGGTAAGAAAAAGAGCTGAACACAGCCATAGAGCCACTTTTCCGCTTGTCTGTTGGATTTTAGTATGCGAAGTGATTAATAGTATTACTTTGGCAGAAAGTCTCACAGCAAGCCTTAAAACGGCTGAAATGCTATAATTATATAATAATATTATAAGATGACTAAAATTAAACCAAATGTTGTTAGAGGTGGTAAAGCAACTAACATTGGTGGTAATCTTTACTATATGAATGGTCGTAAACACTCTCAAGGTGGTATTGATATTGGCAAGAATCCTAAGACTGGTTTAGAAGTCGAAGATGGAGAGATTGTCGAAACACGACCGGATAGTCTAAGAGTATTTAGTGCTCAACCTATTATTAATGGTAATAGTCCTGCTAAACTTGTAATGGGTGGTGCTAATCCTGATAAAGTGTTTCAAGCACAAGAAACATTTAAAGATGTAAATGGAATTAATGACGATGGAAGTAAAAAACGTATGGGTGGTAAAGTTAAGATTCGTAGAAGAACTAATGCTGAGATAGATGAAGAACTTGGTTTAGTTCCTAATAAAAATAGAAAAGCTGCTGGTGGTTTTGTTACTGTTAATGGTAATGTTATTGATAAGCTCGTTGGGGATGTTTCTTTTCATTCTCCTACGGGGGGTAGGAAAAAAGCTGCACTTGGTACTGATAAGAGAGATAAAGATTATGTTGTTATGAATGGACAACTTTATCAAGTTACTAATGATGAATTTGGCGAAACTGCTTATCTGCCTGTAGATGAACGTACTCCTAATAGTAGATTATTAGATGGTCGCGGAGCTGCTGCTCGTAAATCTGATAGACAAGTACAAGCTGCTGCTAAACGTGATGCTAAATTTTCTGTTGCTAATAGTTCTATCCCAAAAGGTAATAATTTTATAGAACCTTTTAATCCTGTTCAATATAGAGCAACTGGAAATAGTGCTGGGAATCGTAGTACAAATAATTCTGGTTCTAATAGAGGATTTACTGTTAGACGTGGTAGTTATGATACTCGTTATCCTGATGCTTCAAGCTATGCAAGAGATGCTGCTGCACAACGTAAACAAGTTAATGATGCTGCACGTAGAGATGCTAAGGATGCGAGAACTGACTATAGAAATATGTTAGAAGTTCCTGAATTTACTCCTGGAACTTATAGTGGTAGTAATAGAAATGCTGGAACAAAAAGTACAAATAGTGCTACACAGACAGGAGCAACTGCTGTTGAACAAGCTCCTACTTCTACGACAACAACTAAGACATCTAAACCGGCTACAAGTTCTACCCCCCGTAGGAGAAGTGGAAGTAGCAAATCTACTAAAGCTGCTAATGCTACACCTACTGCTGCTCCTAAATTTGCAAGTCTTGATAGTATGATGCAAGGACTTCCTACTTTATCAAGAAATACTCCAACTACGATACCTACTCGTACTGTTGATGGCGCAAGTACTAATGCTGGCGTTCCTGATACTATTAGTTCTCCTCGTAAGAGACTTGCTTTATTTGATAAACTTGACACTAATGATATTATAGGTCTTGGTGCTAATCTTGCTAGTACTATTGCAAGCGGTATTAATACTCGTAAAGCACTTAATAAAATGGAAGCTCCTCCTCAACCTAATCCTGTTATAGCATCTAATCTTAAAACTGATTTTAACATTAGTCCACAACTTGGAGAGATTGAAGAGAATGCTCGTCGTATGGCTACTGATATTAATGCTAATACTTCAAGTAGTAGAACTCGTCTACAAAGACTTCAAAGAACTCGTAATCAAGCACAAAATTCTAAGAATAGTCTTCGTGGACAAAAAGAGAACATTGAAACACAACTTATTAATCAAGATAGATTAAATAAACAAGGTGTCAGAGCTACTAACGTTGCTGCTATGAATGATTGGCAGAATCGTAGTGCTGCTTTCCGTAATAGTATTCGTGAACAGAAAGCAAGTTCTCTTAATAATGTATTTAGTGGTATTAATGCTGGACTTCAAGATATGCTTAGTCGTATTGAAAATCGTAGAAATTATAATAATACTCTTGCTATCTATGATGCTACACATCCTAATGTTGACCGTAGATTGTTTACAAGTAAAGGTGTTACATTTTAATATTGATAGTTATGCCAATAGAGGAATTTAATCAGGTATTTAGACCTGTTGTTAATCCAGTTAATCTGGATGTTGCTGGTAAAGCTTATGATACTCTTGAACAAGGTCATCTTAAAGCTATTGATACAGCATCTGCCGTTCAAGCTGAACTTGCTAAACTTGATTTAAACGAGGCAGAAGATGAATGGAGACAACAACAAGTTAATAAAATAAGGAGTGCTGTTACAGATAACAGCACTTACGGTAATGCTTACGGTGCATTAGATGATGTTATTCGTGAAAATGGTGCTATAATGTCTAATCCGGGTATGATTGGTAGACTTCGTGCTCAACAGGATTATAAAAAATATATTGATAATCTTGATAAACGTACTGATATTCCTGAAGATTATAAAGCTTATTATAAAGAAATGAATAAGTATAATTATAAGGATGTTACTGATGATAAAGGAAATATTATTGGTGGAAGTAAATGGCAACCTACTGACCAAGAAGTTAGTACTGTTCCAATGAATCAAATTCTTGACCAAGCTCTTAAATGGGCAGCTAAAGAATCTGGTGGTGGTAGTCAAACGAGATGGCTTGATGCTCAAGGTAGAGTTACTAATGATATTACTAAATCAGTTACCGGTGAGATTTATTCAGCAAGTAGTAACAAATGGGAACGTCTTACTAAAGATAAACTTGCTGCTGCTGTTTCTGCTGTAATTGAAAATACTCCTGGAGCTAAAGCAAGTCTTGAACAAGATTATAAGATTGCTAAATGGAAGTATGATAAGAGTGGTGGTAACAATCCTGATATAACAGATAAAGACGGTATTCTTCTTACTCCGGAACAATATCTAACTAAGAGAGTTGACCCGTTCTATAAAGCTGCTACTTATTATAATCAAACTTCTAATACTAAATATGGTGAAGCTTGGAAAGCCCAATTAGCTCTTGCTAATAAACAAACCGCTGGTGGCGGTCAATATGGTAATCCTCGTGGAGCTGACATTCTTAGTACTACTACAAACCCTGTTCGTATTGAGAATTTTGTTCCATCTAAAGCTCAAGCTGATATAACATCCAGCAAACAGAGTCTTGCTAACTTGCTTAAAGGAGCTAATCCTAATCTTGAATTTAATCTTGATGGTCAGACTAATGATGCTATTAAGAAACTTATTACTGATAATATTACTGACCCAATGGAAAAGCTTAGAGCTTTACAGAATCTTGAAACTATCCAAGATAATCAAGAATATCTGAATACTCTTAAAGCTGGTCAAGATCCTGATATAGCAAATGCATTTGATACATATAATGCTATTGTTAGTATGAGCGATTTACCGTCTATTGAGAATAATAAATACGCTAAAGATTATGCTACTCGTGTTAATAATTTATACGGTAGTAACGGTCAAGCTATTCGTCAATACTTTGCAGACGATGATATATATGATGAATTTATTGCTAATGTTGGTGGTGAAAAGAAAGCCGAAGCGTTAGGAATTAAATTTGGTAGTAAAGACGGTAAGAAATATGTTGAACTTCCTCGTGATAATAATAGAAGTCTTTACAGTTTTGCTAAAGCCTCTACTGATGCTATTAATAAGAGAAGTCTTGTTGGTGAAATATGGCAACTTGGTAAAGGTCTTGTTAATAGTAAATGGGGTGACAATGTAGTTCGTGTTGGTGCTAATGGTGAAGAAGAACCTATTGCAGAAGCACAATCTTATCAAGGTACTGCTTGGCTTACATCTACAAGTAGGAGTTCTCAAGGAGATAATGTCTTTGAGGGACTTATAAGAAAAGTAGATAGTATGAAGAAGAAGAACGATGAGATGTTGAAAGGTGGAATGTTACAGCTCGGACAAAGTGTTATTACACAACCAAGTGCTAATGCTGCTGAACTTGCTTTTATGATGAAAGCTAATCCAAAAGCTGCTGGTAAACTTTCTACTGCATATAAACTTGAAACTGATGAAGCTATGGCTGCTATTCAAGGTATTGATTTAACTCAAACCGGAGCTTTAGTTGTTGGTGACAATAATATGTTTGAGAATGTTTCAAGTGAAGACCGTAAGATTCTAACAGCTCGTTTGCGTAGTGCTAAACCGCAAGATATTAGTGTTATGGCTGTACAAGATCCGCAGACTGGTCAATGGAGTCCTCAAATTACTATTCGTGGAGAATATGAAGGAGATAAAGAAAAGCATGCTCCTGTTACTCTATATGCTCCTGGTGGTTTTAATAGTGCTGCTGTTGAAAGTTGGAATCGTGATACAACATTTAAAGCTAAGAATGATGTAAATGTTTACGGTGCTGCTGGTCGTAATATTAACTTAACTAACGCTTCCGCTTTTGCTAATATTGATAAAGTAACTATGGTTCCTGTTGGTAATGGATTTGAAGTTGTTAATAAGACTGATAATAAATCTTTAGGTACTGTTTCTAATGAAACGGCTGTTGATTTAAGAGATGCTTATTATAAATGGAATGATATATTCAATGCTGTTCAAGCTGGAGTTCAAGTTCAACCTAAAGCTATTAGTGCTATTGCTGAACAGACTGCTCATACTTTAGCTGAAATTACTGGAAGTGGTAATAACAAATCTGTTGTTGCTTATTACTACCAACAATTAATTAATAATATAACAGGTAAATAAATGGATATACTAAAGTTTGCACAAGAAGGAAACGTTAGAGATAATCCTGACTATAATCCTAAGACTAAAAAGGGGGCACTTCAGCCCCCTACTATTACAGATTATAACCCCGGCACTTCTATTAGTGACGAGGGTCGTTCTGTTTTAGGACGTACACTTGCTAAAGGTATTTATAATCTTAATCAATATGATGTAGATAAATATACTCCTTATAATGTTTATGTTAATCCTTATAATACTGAAGAAGAATTAAATAAAGAACGTGCAGAAAATCAAGGAGTACTTGAACAAACCGGTAGATTTGTTGGGCAAGCTGTTGGTTCTGAAGTTGTTCTTGGTACTCTTCGTGGATTTAGTGATTTGGTTGATGCTGCTGGACAGCTTATAGGAGTTTCTGATGATGATTATACCAATCCTGTTAGTTCTCAACTTGCTGAATGGCAAGATGCTATCCGTGAAAGATTTGAAATCTATCGTACTAATCCTGATGAAAACTTTGATTTTGGAGATACAGGTTGGTGGCTTGGTAATGCTGTTAGTATAGCTTCTACATTAAGTCTTCTTATTCCTGGTACTGCTATTTCTAAACTTGGTAAAGTATTAGGAATGGGACGTCTTGCGCGTGGTATTGGTAAAGTTGCTGGTACACCATTTGGTAGACCTAATACTTGGGGTAAAATGGCAGAAACTGGAAGTGAGATTTTAGGTACTGCTGCTGCAAGTAGAGTTGCTGAAAACTATATAGAAGCTCGTGATACTTATACACAAGTTTATGATGAAGCTAAAGAGCGATTAGCTACTATGTCTGATAAAGACAGAGAAACTTTATATGAGAATAATCCTAAACTTCGTGGACTTAGTGATGATGAAATTGCTAAATATGTATCTGGTGAATCTGCTGATGATACATTCACTAATGATATGTGGCTTATGCTATTAGATGCTTGGCAGCTTAAAGGACTAAAGAATATTTGGAAAGGTGCTAAGAATATGGCTACTAATAGAACTTTGAGAGAAGCAAATGAACAAGCTGCTGCTCGATTAGTTGGTAGAGAAATTCAATCACCTACTGGTATTAAAAAGTTTCTACAAATTCCTGATAAAGAAACTCTTCTTAATGTTGTTCGTGAGGGTAGTGAAGGATTTGAAGAGGGTTGGCAATATGTACAACAACAAGCCGGAGTTGATAAAGGTCGTGCTATGCTTAATGATGCTTATCAATCTCGTATTTATACTGATTATCTTCAAGACCCACAAATGTGGGAACAAGCATTTTGGGGATGGCTTGGTGGAGTTGCCTTTCAAGGAATAGGTAGTGCTGCTACAAGACAATGGGCTAAATATGTTACTAAGAACAAAGATATTCTAACAGAAAGTCGTAAAGCTGAAATTGATAGTCGTTCTGCTCTTCTTGATAGATATGTAAATAACATGGCTATCTTGAATAATAATCTTAATCCTAATAGTCCTATACTTGACGATAATGGAAATGTTATTCAAAATGCTGATGGTACTAACGCTTATGAAGAAATAAGTGATACTGAACGTGAAGCTCTTAAACAAACTGAAACTGAAAAGTTAATAACAGATTTAACTATTAATGCTATTGACAAAGGTAACTATGATTTGCTTAAAGATTTTCTAATGTCAGAAGATACTGCTCAATATATGGATAAGAGTGGTGCTATTGAACAAGGAGAATCTAAACAATTTATGGCAAATACGGTTGCTAAGATGGCTGAAGTTTCAGAGATGTATGAAACTGAACTTAATAAAGCTATTAATAATGACGCTAAAGACGCTAATATTGCTGGTAGAATTGCTAAGGAGAATACGTATAATAAGTTAGCTGCTAAAGCTGAACAACGTATAATAGACGGTTATACTTCTGATTATAACCGAGCACTTAATGATATAACAGACGAGAACGCTAAACTTAGTGTTGGAGAACTTAATAGAGTTATTAGTCTTGAGGGTATTAATCAAGAACTTAATTATCTTAATCAACAACTTACTCTTAATGATAAGAATCTTAGAGATAAGAAAATTAATAAACTCGAACATGGGCATATTGCTCGTCGCATAAATAAAAAGAAACAAGCATTTCTTAAATCTGCTAATGCTGCTGACGAAACAGCATTTAATGCTATGTATAATGAAGCTCGTAATACTAATGCTTATAGAGAGCTTAATGATATAGATAAAAATATTGCTACTGCTGTAATTGGACGTAGTATGGCAGACCGAAGAAAAACTTTGGTTAGTAGTGATATTGCTGAAACAAATAGAGAAATTAGAGATAGAGCAAAGTATATTGAGAATATATTTAAAGTTACAGAAGATGAAGCTTTTAAAGATACTATTCAAAGACTTGATAATGCTTTTGAATCTAACAATATTGATGATGTTCTTGATTATTTATCTGGCAATACAGATGTAAATCTTAGTGATAATGTTAAGGATGAACTTGATAGAATCAATCGTGACCTTAATCTGTTTGATGAATCGTCCGAACCTATTGTAGATGTTATCAGTCGTCATGCAAAACTTAAAGCAAGACAGAAAGGACAACAACCTGCGGCTACTGTTAATAATCAACCGGTACAAACTCCTCCAGTTGTTGTTCAGAATACAGAAGAAGCTCCTGCTGAAACTGAACAGCCCGACGAAATTAAGCCTGATACTTCCACATCTCCTACGGGGGGCAGAAAAGAAACTCCCCCAGAAATTGTTGCTCCTGTAACTGAAGATATTGCTGATGCTGAACTACATTCTATACTTGCTCAACAAGAAGCTGCTCAAGAAAGACAATTTAATGCTTCTTCTGAAATTAATGCTTATCTTCTTGATAAGTTTCTTAGTAACACTGATAAAAGTCTTGTTACACTTGATTATGATGCACAGTATTCTGCTATCAAAGATGACCTTATTAGTCAAGGTTATCCTACTGATATAATTGATGAGATACTTCCTCAAGAACTTAGAAGTATTCGATATATCTATAATAGTGTTCAAGAAATGAATAATGGAGAACACGCAAGTAGTATAGATTTTGTTATTGCTAAACTTATGACTGCTGATGAAGCTAATCGTGCGGAATACTTTAAAAATCTCATAGATATTTATAAGGCTGATAATAATATTCTATCAATAGGTGGAAAGGATTATTTTAATATAATTAGTCTAATGAGATTTGCAATTAACGAAAGTAATGCTACATTTGAAACGGTGAACAAACTCTATAACGATTTGAGTGCTTATCTTGTATCGGGAGTTGATGAGAATCTTATCAATATATCTCCAAGAGATGTTGCTCTTAGTCGTGAAAAACTGATGGAACTGGTACAAGACCAAGAGCGTGAGAATCCTGAACTTGATAATAATATAGGAGTTAGAACAGAGAATGATTTTGGTAAACAAGCTCTTGCCGCTTTAGCTGTTGGACAACCTCTTACTCCTGTTGTTAAATCGCAAGGAGTTGAGTTTTGGACTACGGTTAATAGTCCTGCTGGTCCAATAGATGCTAAGATAGGATTTAATTCAAGAGCTAAACGAACTGCTGACAATGATGGATATATATTTGATAATGGTTATTTAACTTATGAAATCAGATATAATGAAGATGGTTATAGTAGTACGTTGGATGACTTGTTTGACCAACTTAATCCTCAAAATGGAGTTCTTAGCGAAGAAGCTAAAGAATTTATAGATGCTCTTTATAAGAATAAAGCAGGAAGACTTACTCAAGAAGATATTGATAAGTTCTGGAATAATAGTCTTACTAAAGAACTTCTAAATCAAGTTAAGAATAAAAATACTAATAATGATAATGCTGTTAGACTACTTAGAAGTATAGGTAGTATTTATCTTTATAATGTAAGTGATAATCTTGATGCAAACTATCAATCTTATGTAGATTGGATTGCTAAACAATATAACAACTATAAAATGGTTGATAATATTATTGATAATAAAGATAATATAAAGATTACTGTTAAGTATGTTAGTCGAGGAGAAGCAATATTTGGAGATGATGTTACTCCTGCCGCTATTGATAAAGCTATTGTAGGTTTTAATTATGATGATATTCATCTTGGAGCTATTGCTGCCGATGGAGAAATACATGATGTCACTAATGGAACTGTTAGATTCAAAGCTGGATTTAAGAATCGTAATATGGTAGTTATTGTTCCTAATGGAACTAATGAACCTTTCTATGCTAAAGTTATTCCTCAAGCTGTTAATTATAATAATGGATTAGGTGCTGCTATTCGTGATGAAGTACTTAATTCTATTAGAGAACGTCAACAAGGAAATATTACATTTGAAGAACTTAAAGATAGACTTATGTCAATCTTTGGTGTTAAGAACTTTATAGATGGAGTTAATTGTATTGAATATAATAATCGTATAATTATAACTACTGCTGGAAGTGATATACCAATGATTACTATATATAAGTTTAAGAATGATAGTACTGATTTAGGCACAGGTATTACATTGAACCCTACTCAAGTTAGTGGTGCTGGTGTTGGTAGAACTGGTTGGGGTGGTACTCTTGAAACAGAATTGGCAGATGTTGTTAATAAACTTCTTGATAGTTCTGTTTATAGTATGAGTCATGGTATTGCCAGAGGTACAGATAGCAATCGTTATGTTAAACATGAGGATAATGGTTCACTAACTGTTACATTTGGAGATAAATCTTACAATTATGGTAATTATCTTGATTATATTATCAAGAACGGTACTGGTAAGATTAGATTAGGTAAGACTAATATTGGTGGTTATGAAAGTAACTTTAGACCTAATCCTAAAGATGATTCAGCTAAACAAAAAGTTCGGATTGAATATGAAGTGCTGCGCCCCGTAGAGGATGCAGAGACAGCAAGACAAGCTGCTATTAATGCTCTCGAACAACGTGGTGACCAAGACAATGTACCTACTAATGATATTATCAAAGCTGCTGCTCCTGAATTTATAAATGCTGCTGATAAAGCTATATTAGATGAAATACTTCCTGCTAATGTTTCTATTGATACTCGTAATGATAATACAGATTATGCAGTTTATCATACTGCTGATGGTAGTATTACATTATTTAAACCATTTTTTGATTTAGCTCGTGGTAGTCAATATAAAGCTGTTAGAGTTCTTGCTCATGAACAACTTCATAAACGTATCTATGATAATGGTATTATACACTCTCAAGTTTTCATAGATGAAATTAGTACTATTCGTGATGCGTTTATTGATGCTCTTAATAATCCTGATGCTTATCCAGATTTTGCTAAGCATATACAAGATAATCTCTATGATAGAGATAATTATATTGCTCAACTTCGTAAAGTAGTTGACCCTGCAAGTTTCCCTAATAAGGATTATACATATATGCTTGAAGAATTTATTGTTGAAAGTCTTACAAATAATATTCTTAATGAAGCTCTTAATAATATTAGTAGTACTAAGAAAGTATCTGCTGATGTTAAACAACCTAATCTATGGCAGAAGATTATAGAGCTTATTAGACAACTATTTGGTTTTAATAAGATTAAAGATAATACTCTTTTAGCTCAAGAACTTAGAGCATTTGGTAAGAAGTTCAAAGATATAAAGAGTGTTGAAGAGAAACTTATTCAAGATGATGTTAATAATAAAGTAGAAGAACCTACTCCCCCTATTACAACCGTCATTAATGAACAAGAAAGTACTGCTGCTGAACTGTCTCAACAAGCAGATGATACTATGGGACTTGATGTTGATATTAGTGATATGTTTAGTTCTATTGATATTACAGGTGATAATCTAAGTGTGCCAAACATGGCGTCTATTCGTACCGGACTTACAGCCGCCGAACGTACCGAATTTGACCGTTCTTTGGCTGCTGGTGAGACGAAAATTTATTGCCTATAAAGAAGTAAAGCTATAAACAAGAAAGTTCGGCAGAGAGCCTTAAAATCGCTCGTCTGCCGGACGTTCTTATAAAGATAAACCTATGGACGGATGTTCTATTGAATTTCATAATGTTCCTAAAGTTAATGATGTAATTAAGGAACTCGAAAATAACAATCCTGCTGATTGTTATAAACTTGGAGCACTTCTCAAAACTGATGGATTCCTTCAATATTGTAGAGAAGATGCAGTTGCTAAGACGGATAATCTTGAAAGTATTAACAAGAATGTTCTCCGTCGTCTTATTAAAGAGTATCGTAATAGAAACTTCTTTAATGTTAATAATACTTCTAAAGTAAATGCTAATAGTGGTATGTATGCTTTTCGTAGTCAAGCTGCGTTTGATACTGCTACTCAATATTGTGCAGACCTTATTAGTACAGTTAATTATAGAACTTCTGATGCAGATAAACGTAAAGAGAATTACGTTACAAGTCTTATTGCTACTGCAAAGAATGCTCTTAAAAAACAACTTATAGTTAAAGCTAATCAGTATGGCAGTTTTGATGTTAATAACATTGAAGCTGCCTATTATGCTATTGAAGAGAACGGAACTGACCAAGAACGTAACTTTAAAGATTTAGTTCAAAGTGCTCTTGGTGACCCAGACTTTTGGAATGAAGTGTTTTATAATAGTAAAGTTGCTGCTCTTGGACGTAATACTGATTTCCAAGATGAGGCTTTCAAATTGTCTCTTATGAGCGATAATACTGAAGATGTTATTGCTGATGTAGAACAAGGAGACGAAGTAGACCTTAGTACTAAACAATGGGATTTTGGTTCTAATATTTCTAATTATACTGAACATATTAGTGAAGTAGTTAGACAATACTTTGATAGTTTACAGCATCTTAATAGTACTCAACGTTACAACGATGGACGTTATGATGTAGACCGTAGCAATCCTCTTGGCGTTCCTACTTGTCATACTTATCAAGAATGTACTATTGAACTTTCTAATATTATTAGTAATCTTGGAGGTTTTAAATCTATTAATGATTTCATTGACGCTATTGAAGTTATTGCTAATAATAAAAAAGAGTTTGCTGCTTTTATTAAGGTGGCTAACGATATGCGTGCTAATCCTGATTTAGCTAACAAGATATATACTGATTTAAATAAGTTTACTATTGATAAACTTGAAGTTACTATTGATGGTTTTGGTTCTATTAAATCTATTCAAAGCAATACTTCTAATAATCCTGTTCGTAAACTATACTTTAATCTTCGTAATGATTTAAAAGGTAGTTCTATTCAAACAGATAATATTGATATTGAAGGGCAAATTGACGAACTCGATGAAGCATTTAAGAGCTTTAAATCTTCTGGTAAAGTATCTGGGGTTAAGAGTGCTCGTCGTGGTAATCTTCAATCTTCTGTTGCTCAAGCCAATGCTACTAAGTTTGATGATGTAGTTCGTCAACTTAAAGAACTGTATAAAACATACTTCCCAAGTATGAATGAATTGGCTATTGATAATTACATCGAACGTAATAATCAAACAGTAGCTACTCATCGTAATGATAATGTTGATAAACTTATTAGTTATCTTCGTACAGTTAATAGCGCTGCTAAACAAAGTCTTGCTGAAAAGGAAGATAGAGACTTTAAATATAGAGAAGTACAAAGAGAAAACAGAAGAAGATTTGCTGATTATCAGCAAGCTCAAATGGCTGGAGTTACTGATGCCAAATATGTAGAGAAAGAACTTCCTAAATTTGACGGAGAATATCTTCGTGGGGCTGATGAAGTACTTGGTAATATAGCTCAAGCTATTGAACCTTATGTATATTCTAAAGCTGAACTTAACTCTCGTAATGTTGAAGGCAATCTTAATAGTGATGTTATCTATAATAACTTCATTACTAATATTGCTAAGATATGCGGAGATAGAGATGTTCTTAATGCTTGGGTTAAAGAGAAGCTTAAATCTACAGAATATGCTTATAGTAATATCCTTATTGATAGACCAGAACAAGGCATAGTTGGTTTATTTAGAATTAAACCTAATGGAGAATATGAACTTAGTCCTTATGCAGAAAAACTTATTAGTCCTTATTTGCTTAATGGAGTAAGTAATCAACAAGCTGGCACTAATGCTGACTATACCAAGATGTCTGACGGTGACTATTATCTTGTAGGTCTTTATGCTTATCATAAAAAGCTTCAAACTTATAAGAAATATAATACCGCTACTGCTAATGGTCGTCAAATTGAAACTGCTCCTTTTTTAATGAGAATCCCATCAGATGCTCCTAAGAATTTTGCGGTAAGTATGCCTAAGTATTCTACTGATGGTCTTTGGAATTATGATAAAGCTGCTATGACTGCTTATACTAAGTTTAGAATTAATGAACTTATTAAAGTAGCTGATTTAAGTGTTGCAGATGAACAACTTACTAAGTTCAATGCAATAAATGCTTCTGTTGACGAAGTAGTTAATCTTGTTATGAATACTCCTGAACGTATTAAAACAAGTCCTGCTAAAGTTCTTAATCTTAAACCTAAAGTTGGCGAACGTCAAACTATTGCTTATGTTATCAGTAAACCTAATGAGGGTTATCAATATCATTATTTTAGTGGTATTCTTAGTGATGATGGCAAAGGTAGTTATTATATAGAGAATCCTACTTATCAAGGACAAGCTATTTTCAGCGATGAACTTAGTGAATATCGTTCTGCTATTACTCAATTAGTAGAAGAAGAATTTAAAACTAATCATCCTGAAGCTCGTAATATTAATAAGAGTCATCCTCTTTATAATGGTTTCCTTAATATTCTAAAAGGAGAACTGTTTGATTATTATAAAGCTCTTTATGATGTTGAGCATAACGATAAAGAACATCTTGTTGAATGGTTTCATTATAATCCTAAAAAGGGTATTAGAGATAAAGGTAAACTTACTGGTAATGCTTTTAAGTTTACTAAACTTGATAGTACTGTTGGTTATAATGTTGAGCAAGCTATGGATGAACTTGTTGCCTCCACATCCTCTACGGGGGGCATACAATTAACAGGATATTCTGAATCTGCAAATGCGTCTGCATCTATAACTTTTGATGCAAATGTTGAAGCCCAACTTGATAATATTGTTACTAAATGGATTGATGCTTATCAACAATACTTTGTTAGAGAGACTCATAATAAGTTTGGTTCTTTCCTTGAGGGTATTGCTGATTATGAGATTACAGAATATGGTCTTAATGCTTATCTTCATTTTGCTAACTTTGATGATTTATTTGAAGGAAATAGTAAGTATTATAAAGACCCTCAAACATTCCTTAAACGTGCTAAGGAAAGTCAAGCTGGTGGTACAAGTTATTCAATAGCTAATTATAAGGTTGCACAAGAGAACGATAGCCCGTTTACTCAATCGGTTAATGAAATAGCTGGCACTTATCTTTCTGTTGGAGATGAAGCTCTTAAATTCCCTAACAGTAAAGCTGTAACTCTTAGAACTGGTTGGAATGCTGTTACTATTAAGAATAGTATTCGTCCAAGTACTAACCGTAATATGCTTTATAATAAACTTATTGAAGCTGGAACTAATAAAGATAAAGCAAGAGAAATTGCTGAAGGTTTTGGTTATGTTCCTGAAGAGAATGAGGGTGAAACAAGTGCTACGACTACAACTGTTAATGACGCTCAATCTTATATTACTATATATGAAGCTGCTCGTCGTCTTAAGATATTAGGAGAATATCCTAAGTATGCTAAACTTATTAAGCAACTTACTGATGCTACTACTGATGTTAATCAGATTAATCCTAATGATTTACAAGCGTTCATACAGGTAATGAAGAACTTCTACTATGACCATTATTATAATAATCGTTTTGGTAGACATCTTCCTCGTCAAATTAAGAATGCAGAGTTTGTTCTTGTACCTAAATTCCTTGAGGGAACAAGTTTAGGAGAACTTGCCAATTTCATGATAGAAAATGATATTGACCAAGTTAATACTCAAGAAACAAGTAAAGCTGCTAATTATGATGTACTTACTTATTGGGATAATGAAGGAGTTGTAACTCCTGATAATCTTGCTGCATTTAAAGAGAAAGCTATAAAGGTTAAACAACCATTCAGTTATATGTATCTTTATAAGCAACAAGATGTTCCTCAACATATTACTGATGCACAGAATAAAGCTGGTATTCAAGTAATGAAAAAGATACTTGATAATAGCCAAGCTGCTGTTAGTAGTCATAAGAATAATTTTATTAAAGCTTATGTTGCTAATATCCGTGAGGACTTTAATGCTCTTATGGATAAGTATGGTATTAAGTTTGATAAAAACTATCGTATTATAGGAGATAATAACGGTAAAGTTGACTATACTCGTATTTATAAATTAGCAATGGTAGAAGCTGCTCGTCTTGGACTTGATAGTAATACTATTGATTATCTTTCTGTTAAGAACGGTGATGCTGGTCCAGTCATGCCTAATTATATGAATATTGTCTCAAGTAAAATTGAGAGTATTGCTCAAAGTCAATTTAATAAGTTTATTACAAGACAAAAACTTCCTGGATGGCACGCTGCTCAGGTAACAAGTGTTGGTCTTGATGGACTTATTAAAAAGAGTAAACAACTTAAAGCTGGTGAAACTATTGAAACTGATACTGGTGAACGTGTTGAACTTGGCTATCATAAAGATGGTTCAGAAGTAGAAATACTTCTACCTAAATGGGCAAAAGCTATGTTCAATCAATATGATGAAAATGGTAATCTTATTAAAGAGATTCGAATTGAAAATATTGATGAAGAAGTTCTTAAATGTATTGGTTATCGTATTCCAACAGAGGGTAAACAGTCTATGGCTGTTATGAAAGTTGTAGGTTTTCTACCTGAATGGATGGGAAGTACTATTGTAGTTCCGGATGAATGGGTAACACAGACTGGTTCTGACTTTGACGTTGACTCTATTTATGGTATTGCTTATGAGACTTATCTCGGTAAAGATGGTCGTATTCATAAAGTAGAATTTAGTGATAGTACTGCTGAAGCTGCTACTTATGGAAGATATGTATCTCATGTTCTTAGAAATTCTGATAAAGAACGTATAACACGAGATATGCTTCAAGTAGATAGAGATACTAAACAATCTATTAAAGATAAATATTTTGAAGTTATTCGTAAGAGTAATAAAGATTTAGAAGATTATCTTGAAAAGAGAGTAAAAGAACTTCTTGATGAGGGTGATACTTATCATGAATTGCCTGATGAATTTAAACCTATTGTTGATGGTTTTCTTCGTAATAAAGAATTGAAGTTTGCTGATAGAGTTAGTGGACTCCTTTCTATTATGCCTACTTATAGTAGATTATATGGAGATAATCCAGCATTTATACAGTTCTATGATAAGTATAGTAGAATAGCTGACGTTATTGCTGAACAAAGAGATATGTTCAGACGTATTAATGATAATGCTAATAGTCTTACAATAGATGATATTAAAGAATTATCAAGAGATAAATTCGGAGATATTATTAATGAACGTGCTGTTGCTTTTGGATTACCTACTTATGAGGAATTTAAACAGCTTCCTATTGAAGACCAAAATAACCGTCGCGCTCGAAACAATCGTATCGTTGATAGTATGATTGCTATCATGAATGATAAATCAAGTCTCGAAGAGAATCTTGCTCGTAGTAACTTTGATGATATTACTGCTGCAAATAAAGCTCTTGATAAACTTGATGCTGTTGGTGCTAAACAAAGAAACGTTTATAATCTTTTTGACCAAATTCAATTCCATAGAAATGCTATGGGTGGTGCTACATTGAAAGCATTTAGTGTTGCTCGCGATACAGGTAACTCTGTATTCAATGTTGCTAAAGCTGAACTTAGTGTTCCTATTAGAGTAAGATATGGTAATAGAGTTAATCTTGATATTGCTGCTCAGGCATTTCCTGTCAAAGATGGCATAGTTTATCATAACCGAATAGGAAATAGTAAAAACAATAAGAACGTAGTAGGTGACTACATTACAGTTGCAAGTTCTCATACTACCGCTCATATTCTTGATGCTATCAAAGAAGGAGCTATTAAGAATGAGAATGAATATACGTTTGCTGCATTTAAAACTTTATTTGATATTGGTTGTGATGCTTATACAGCTATGGCTTGGCTTCGTCAGCCGGGTGTTAGTAGAATAGTTGAAGCTTATTATGAATCTCAATCTGTATTTGTTCGTGGTAATTATAATCCTATTCATACAGCAATCAAACGTGTTGCTCATGATTTAGGAGTTAAAGTACGTAACGAAGTAGTTACTGATAGTAATAATATTACAGAAGTTATGACGGCTCTTCAACAACAATATGGAGAAGAGTTTGCTAAGATGTATCCTAATAGTACTATTAGCTTTGATAACAGAGATAATGCTGATGTATTTACAATAGACGTTCCAACTATTGAAGAAAGATTTGCAGCACAAAATGCCGGTCTTTATGATGAACCTACTTTGCTGATAGATTTAGCTGCTATACTTAACTTTAATTATATTAATGATTATAGTCGTATTATAGCTAATCATGTTAAAGTGCTTAATCCTGATAAGTTTGGAGCTAAACAAACTATATTTAGTACACGTAAAGTTATTGATGATATAAGTGCAATACTTAGTAGTGATGACGCTGCTCGTCTTAAAGTAAAAGATAAACCTTTGCTTGAAGCTATTTATCCGGGTATTACTGCTGCTACCGAAGAAGGAGCTTTCATGCCAAGTATTTACTTGTCGTCTAATAATGAAGATAGTGCTTATCCAATACTTGATGGATTCTTAAGATATAGTACAGTTCCAAGTATCCTTATTAATCAAGGTTTATTTGAAACTGAATCTTATGCTTTCACTAATGCTATTAAGAGTATTCAGAATTATCTTGGTGGAACTGTTAATGAGAAACTTTATAATGATTTTAAGAAGTATGTTCTCGAACATATGTATAAGAATAATTCTGCTATTATATCACAGCCTATTGAACTTGAAAGAAATGGTAATATTGCAGTAGATATATTAACAGCAAGTAAAGTAGAATCAGAGGGACGTTCCCCCGTAGAGGATGAAGAGAGAAGAATTTATGGATTTGGATACGATATTAACTATGATATTAACATAGCTAATGTTGCTAATCCTACACAAGAAGAAGTTAATGCTTTCTCTAAACTTACTCCTGCTCAAAAAGTACATTTTGTACAACGTCATTTAAGTGGAAGTCAACGTACTATTTTTAATAGTCTTAATGTTAATCTATTTAATGGTTATGAGTTTAGAACTCGTGGTATTAGTAGTCAAGTGATTCGTTTTGACGACCAACAGCAAGACATGGAAAGTATATATAAAATGTTTGATGCAGCTTTTAATAATACTAATCCTATTATTAGATTAACTGCTATTGATATTATTAAATATGCTTTTGTTGTTGAGGGTTATCAATTCCGTCGTGGTAATGTTAGCAAAGTCATTAAGAATAATGCTCTTTATACTTCTCGTGAAGACGGTGGTACTGGAATTATTGATAGTATTAGATTTGGTGTTAGTGCCATATCTGATAAAGAACTTGCTGCTAATAATATCTACGAAGATTATATTCGTAGTCATTCTAATATACCACAAATTCCTACTTATAGAGTAAGATTTAATAAAGGTAAATCTAATCTTACGTATCTTCCTAATAGTCAAAAGATGTATTATTTCAATCTTGGTAGTGCGAAAGATACAGAACTTGCTAAAGAGATTAGAATTGTTAGAGATATTACTGATAAACTTGGAAAGACTAAAACAGTATTAGCTACTAATTATATTAATATAGTTAGAAATAAAGTTTCTACTTTACATAAAGTTGCTATCTATGGGGAGGGTAATAACAGAGAGATATACCTTATTCCATTGAATCAACTTGAAGCTAATGAACATGGTGAATTTAGTTCTAATCCTCTTAATAATAAGTATCCTGCTGCAAGATATTATGAGGCTATTATTCAACAGAGTCGTGATAAACTTATGCCGTTCTCTCGTCTTGCAGAAGAAAAGAATGAACTATTTACTAAAGAAGGTATAGAACCTTATAAATATAAGAAACCTACTGTTGATAAAGAAGTAATAGTTCCTACTGATAAGAATTTCATTGCTACTATATCATCAGAAGATGCTGCTGTACGTAATCTTATTCGTAGAATTAATGATAAATTTGCTAATCCTAATACTAAAGTTTACTGGGCTTGGAATGGTAGTCAAACACTTAAACAAGCATTTGGTACACTGAATATTCAATCAAGACAAACTATTGTAGATAGCAATGGCGTTGAAAGAGATTATCTAATAAGTCGTCGTTCAGTTAAACTGAATAAGAAAATATCAGATGATGCTCAACTTGAAGGATTAGAACTTGCTAAACGTAATGGAGTTAAATCTACTGATAGTATTTATCTTATTACTCCATATAAAGAAGCTGAAACGATTGAAGTAGAAAAGAGTGCAGAAGATGTAGAACACGCAAGTTCTATTGATATGGATATTGAATCTGCTAATATATCTAAGCTTGGTAATCTTGCTCAACAGTTCTTACTTGATATTAAAACTCGTGCTCGTGTTAGCTCGGATGAAAATGCTTCTATTGCATATGAAGATATTCTTAAATATGGAGTAGATGAATCTAAGATAGCAAGTATAGAAGAACGTAAACAAGATACTATTAAGCGTGCTTCTGAATATTACATTACTAAAGCTCATGAAATTGAACGTCGTCTTAATGATTTTATGAAAGATAATGAGGGTAATAGTCATAGTATTGTTAGTCCTTATACTATTGAGATGATACAAGCTAATGAACAACTACGTAATGATTATATTAGTCTTGTTTTGCAAGCAAGTACATTTGGTAATTCGTTTCCTCTTATTAATCAGATTGCGACTGACAATGTAGATGATACTACAAGACGTAACATAAAAGGTATTCAGGAAACTATTAATAATATTAAGAATAATCCTATACTAAAAGAAGGATTTGAAGTTGTTGCTGAAAAAATATTCAAACCTCTTAGTACTAATCCTAATTTTGATAAAGGACTTTCTGATATAACTAATTATATACTTAAAGATGCAAGTGTTCTTGATTGGTTATTCCAAGATGCTCAAGAACTTAGTTATCCTATTGTTCAAATCATTCTCCGTCAAGCTAAGACTAAGATTGATAAACTTATGTTTGAAGGAGACGAATATGTAAGAAATTACAAGAAACAACTTACTACTATTAAAGCTGATGCTGCTAAAGCTGGTGAATCTATTGATTGGAATCATATTGTTGACCCAGTAACTGGTAGATTTGTTAGCAATTATACTGACGATTTTATCAATGATAAACGTGAGATTAATAAGAAAGTTGCAGAAGCTAAAGATAAATACGGAGAATATAGCCGTGAATATCTAAGAGCAAGACATGAGAAAGAACAATGGTATCTTGATAATGCCGAACAACGTTATGTTCCTGAATATTATAGACGTAAAGTTGAGAATGAAGCTAAGATGCTAACTGATTATAATATTGATTATTATATCAAGTATCTTAGACTGAATGATGAACGTAATCGTTTATTGAGAATATTCAAAGGTAATCGTACAGAAGAAGATAATGCTAATATTAAGCGTCTTGGTTCTGAAATTAGAGAAATGCAGAATCATATTGATTTTAATACTGGTGAATGGAAACCTCAAAATGATTATAATAGAGCTATTAGTTTAAAAGCTTATATTGATGAAGTTACTAAGATTAAAAAAGCTTTCTTTGAACGTGAAACTCGTGAGGGATTTGCAGAAGATTTAAAGCATTATCTTGGTATTATTAATAAGTATAAACATTTTGATAGTGCTGGTCGTCAGATTGAAAATGAAGCTGCTCTTCTTCAAATAGATGAATATGCAAGTGCTGTTGAATGGTTGAATGAGAATACTTATTATAGAATTGATGAGAAACTTCAAGCTGCTATTAATGATGCTTTTGCTGTGCTTAATGATGGTAAAGAAGAAAAAAATCCTCAATTCAGAAGTATAGTTCAACATACAGATGGAGCTTATGATAATTATGGAGTTATTGATGGTCGTCAATTTACTGAAAAACAAGTTGAAGCTATCAAGAAAGAACAAGAAGCTCAAATTGCTAATCGTGCCAATGATGGTACTTCGGCAGAAGTTAAACTTCTTCGTAACAAAGCTCCTATTACTGAAATATATAGTAAGAAATTCTATGCTGGATTTAGTAGTGCTACAGCTCCAAGTCCAGTAGTTAGTCAGACTCGTAATGCTATTGTAAAAGAGATTAATGATATTCTTAAAGATGCTCTTAATCCTAATACAGGTAAGATTAAACTATCTGATTTAACAATAGAACAAATACGTGAACTTAGTGGACTTTATGAAAGACTTGATGAAGCTAAACGTCTACATCGTAAAGACGAAAAAGTTAAGAAGTTCTTGAAAGAAGAAGTTGAGTTCCATACTGATAAAGTTACTTATGCTATTGATGAAGATGCTGCTAAACAGAAAGGTAAAGAGTTCTTTGCTGCATGGAGAACAATAGCTAATGCTAAGAATTATGATGAGAATGGAATATTTATAGGATATACTAACGAACCTAATAGTGATATATTTGGTTATGTTACTCCTAAACTTGATGATAATGGTAATGTTATTAATAAGGATTATGTTGATGAAAAACGTTCTAAAGCTCTTAAATTTTTAAATGAGAATGTTGAATTTGTTCCTACAAGTTATTATTGGCAGGCTCGTGAAGATGCTATAAAAGCTGGTAAACTTAAAGAGTTTGAAGATGCTAATCATATACTTAATCCTCTTACTGGTAAAATGGAACCAATTCGTATTTGGACTACGATTCAAGTTAAAGATGAAAGTGGTAACGCAAGAAACTATGCTCCGTCTTATAATAATACTCGTAGTAAACCGCTTCCAAATACAGTTAATCCTAATTATAATAGATATACCGCTAACTACAATGGTAGTGCTAAGTATCGTAAAGCCGATACCGCTAATGAATATGAACGTAATATTCGTGGTTTAATGCAGAATATGCTTTATGATTTAACTAAAGATAATAATACTGCTATGTCATTTGTTTCCAAAGGGCTTTTCCCCCGTAGGAGAAGAGTAGAAGCTAACTTTGGTAATACTGTTAAAGCTGCATTTAATGCTATTGGATTTGGACAAAACCTTGACCCTGATAGACATATTAGTGATAATATTGGTTATGAATATGACCGTGAAACTAATATACCACTTCTTGCTCAACTGAAAGATAAGTCTTATCGTAAGCTGGAAGAGATACCAGAACAAGGTCTAACTGAATCTGATGAAGATTATAAGACTCGTGTAGAAGATATTAAAAAGCGTAACGAAGAAGCTATTGAACATAACAAGAAAATGGATGTTCAACTTATGGATAAGGATTATGAATCTGTATTTGAGGAGTTCATTAAAGGTGCTATTCAAGCTAATGCTAAAACGCAGACTAAACTTGACCTTTATTATCTTCTTGAATATATGAGAACTCAAGCGCAAGCTTATCGTCTTACAGGTTTTAATAATCTTGCAGTAGATAGAAGAACTTCTACTGAAGATAGAAAAGTCTATAAGACACAAGTTCCTCAAAGGACTATTGACCTTATTGAAACATGGTCTAAACGTTTCCTTTTTGATGAGTATAAAGGTAAGAATACATGGGATAAATTTGCTGCTGTTGGACAGAACATAGCAAGTGCTAAGTATATGATGTTCAATATTACCGGTGGTATTGGTAACGTTCTTACTGGTGCTACTAATATATTTATGGAACGTTATGCTGGTGAATACTTCAATCATGCTGATTGGGAAAATGCTAAGTTTGGTTATTATGTTAAAGCTATGCCTGCTTTCCTTACTAATATGGGAAGCGATACAAGTAATAATCTTACTGATGCTATTATTAAACTAATGGGTGTTGTTGATTATAATGGTATTCGTGAAACAGCTCGTACTGTTGATGCTATTGAGATAATTAATAAGATGCGTAACTTTGCTTATAGTCCTCAAAGTGCTGGTGAGCATTTCATGCAGAACACTGCTATGATTGCTATGATGATTAGTAATAGAGTCTATAAGAATCAGAAAGGAGAGATTGTTATAGGAGACTTCCATAACTATAATCGTATGCTTGAAGATGTTGCGCTTCGTAAAGTTATCGAAGGTAATACTGAACTTGAAGAACTTTATGCTAAATTTATTAATCGTGTTAAAGAAGATAAGAATAGACTTAAAGATTATCTTTGGTTTAAGAAAGATATTAATACAGAGTTCCTACGTAGTCTTAGTGATAAGACTTATGGACTAAGATATGCAGAAGTAAGAAATGAACTTACCAAAGAAGCTAAAAAAGAGTTTGATACTCTTCCAAAACTTATTGACCAATTTGAATTGAAAGATGGTTATGCTAAACTTAAAGATGATAGTCTTGTAGATTTAGGTAAACTTGCTGCTTTCAAAGGTAAAGTTGTATCAGTCAATAAAAAGATTCATGGTGTATATGACCGTCTTGGTGGTGCACGTATAGAATCTTCTTGGGTATTTGGTAGTTTGCTTATGCAGTATCATAAACATATTTATACTGGTGCTCTTAAACACTTCCGTAATAATGGTTATTATAACGAAAGTCGTGAAAGTATTGAACGTGGTTTCTATGTTAGTCTTTGGGATTTTGCTACTACCGAATTTAAAGGTATTGGCGATAGAGCTAAAGCTAAAGCTAACGATGATGGAACTAATATTTTCATTGCTGGTGTACAACAAGTTTGTAGAGCATTTATTGATACTTTCTTAAACTACAAGTTTAATTATGCCACAATGTCAAATGCTGAACGAGCTAATGTTCGTAGAGCTTTAGGAGAACTTACTGGTATTGCTTATGGTCTACTCGGTGGTATTGCTGCAAGCTGTGCATTACTTGCTGCTGACGATGATGATGAAACTGCTAAGATTATAGCTAATCTTGCTCTTTATCAAGCTGACCGTTTATCTTCTGAAACTATTATGTATAACATTGGTGCTGTATCTGAATTTGATAAACTTTGGTCAAGTCCTGTTGCTTTAGGTCAATCATTCAAAGATGTTATGTCTGCGTTTGGTTTTGTTGCTAAGTATATTACAGAAGGAGATGAATTTAATCCTAATTATACTACTGGTCTATATAAAGGCGAGAATAAACTTGCCGTTTATGTTAAGAGACAAATTCCTATTTATCGTGGAATTAATCGTATAATGCAATTAGACCAAAATAATAAGTATTATAAACTGACTGAAAATATGCTTGGTATTATTCCTACTCAATCTATTGCTGAATGGGTTGTTAATGGGAAATAAGATACAGGTCTAAGTGCGGATAAAAAAGAAGCCCGTAGTACTGGTAAGATATTACTATCCTATCAGCCTACGGGCTTTTCTATTACTAAACTATTGCTTTTTGGCGGTTTTCCGGCTCGCCTTGCCGTTTTCTTTGTCGTCTTGAACAACTATATCACTTTAGGCATAAAGTCTCACAGCAGGGCTTAAAATCGCTCCCAATTTGTCAATTTCTTTCCACAACGAGCACAAACATAATAACCACCATCAACAACTCTTACACCCCCACCTTTACCACCTTTTCTATTAAGACTAATAACAAGATTTCCATAACGATGTAGGGACTTACCTTTAATTCGAGTTCTTGGTTCAATCACAAAAACTCTATCATGACCATGTATTTTACATATTAGTCTTTTTAGCCACAATAACGTCTTCTTTCTTTTCAATAAGACCATAACGGATAAGATGTTTAATAAAGTTCTTAGTATTAAGAGCAAAATCATAGAAATAATCTTTCTCTTGAACAAGTTTCTTTGTCTCTACTGGCTTACCTTTAAGATTAACCGACATTTGCTTAGTAATATCAGCAACCTTAACTACTTTAGTAACTCTATTAAAAGAAAACAAAGTAAGACCGGGTATATTCTTCAAACTTCCGATATACTTATATTGCTGTTCTTGCTTCTGTAAGTACTCTATCTGTTCCTTAGACATTTTATCTCTTTGTAAACTTGGTACAATTTCCATATCTATATTTTAATCTAAAAATGAATATTCATATTGACTATAATTTGGGTCAGTAGCACCTTTACGGCACTCACGACAAACAAGTACACAAAAGACAATAACAATAATAGCTATAATCGCTTGTTTAAAACAACCATCACTTTCAGGTTCATCATTTTTGTGATAAGCTTTATTAGGAGTTTTCCTAATAGCTTTTTGAGCATCAGTATCATTAAGTTTCATATTGTTAACATTTAGAGGATTAATATTATGTACACATCCTCTACGGGGGAACAGCTCTGCCGCCCGTAGGAGAATCAGAATAAAACAAGTAAGTCTACCATTCTCACGAACAGTAGACTCAATATGTATAACTTAACTATGAACATTAGCGTGTTCTCGCTTTACGATATATTAAATATCGCTTGCATCAACTCCACTTCTAATAAGCCGAGAATGAAGACAATCAATATACTTTTGCATATGCATTAATTGGTCTTTCATATCATTTTGCTCATCTTCCGATAGAGTTTTAAATATTTCATTGCCACTAATAAAGTTAGCAAGTTTAACAGAACGTTCTCTAAGTTCATCATGTTCTGCAATCACACGTTCAATATGAGCAGGATATTTAGAAGTAACTGGTTTTTGTTTCAAACCAAATTTAGCCCATTGAAGTACAAAACCAAGTCCAGCCCAAATAGCATCAACAGCCTTTTCTTTAGCGAATTTCTTGCCTATGTTAATATCATAACGAGAAGGGTCAACACAAGAACTAAGACCGTGAGATTCAAAACCGGTAAGAGTACGAATACTAACAATAGTAGTTTTAGTACCAAGTTTTTCTGCATCTTCGGCAGCGATAAATCTTTCAATATCAGTAGGTTTAATCATTTGACCATTTTCATCGTCAATAGGAAAATAAGCAGCATCAGCTACTTCTTTCGGACTCCAAGATTTGTATCCATCCGGATAAGTCACTTCATAACCATCACTATTAGGGTCTTGATTAGGTTTCATACCATAACCTTTATCAAAGGCTTCTTTGGCAGTCATTGGTTGTAGGTCAACCATTTTAATTCCAATTGCTTTCATTCTGTTCTTAAATTTGGTTCAATTTCTTGTTTAAAAAGTTCTTTACTAAACCATTCAGGTTGTCCATCATAAAGAATAACAATATAACCGTCATATTCTGTATCCGGTTCTGTAAGTTCAAAATCATTATCATAATTATCTTTATAGTATTGTTCATACTCAACATTAGTTGCTTCACAATACTTAATATCAGCAAGGACTTTACATTGTTTAAAATCCATGATAATTACTTTTCAATTTTGTTAATTACATCAGCAACATACGCTTGAGGAAAAGTTCCTTCAAGTCTTGCAATTTCTTTACCATCTTTTTCAATAACGGTAGTAGGATACATTCTAACCTTAAGTTTGGTTAGTTCTTCAACAGTAAAACTATCATTATGTCTAATACTATAACTAATATCAGTATTTGCATCAACAACAGCATTAGAAACAATGCGCATCATGATTTTACATGGCTCGCAATTCTTCTTTGTATAACATATAATTCTAATCATGTTTCAACTATATTTTCAATATCTTCAAAATTAGACATAAAACTTTGAACAGTTCTTCCATAAAATCCCGGTGAATTATCGGCACGAATATAAAATACTGCATCGTACCAATAACCACTTTCGGGACATTTGATTTTACCAAGTTCAACTACTTTATATTCATTCTTAGTTTGAGTATGAATATAAGTATGGTCAATAAGAGGTTTATCTCCAAGCATTATTTTGCAAAACGATTTTGTGTAGTTCCAGATACTTTAGCTGGTTCTTCATCAACTTCTTTAACCTTTTCAGATTCTGATTCAGGTTCAGGAGCTTCTTCGATTTTAGCTTCACCATCACCACCAGTAGAACCAAATCCTTTTTCGCCACGTTCAGTACTTCCAAGTTCTTCAATAGTTTCAACTTCTTCCCATTGAATCTTTTCTCTACGACGAACAAGAAGTTGACAAATGCGGTCTCCCTCATAATCATCACTAATAGGACGATATGGGAATGTAAATCCAGCTTTATTGAGTTCATTACTACAAGCTGCAAGGAAACGATTCTTACCAACACCGGGAATACCACGAACACAATCTTTAAGTTCTTCAACAGCACGGAACAAATGAACATTTGTACGTCCTTTAAAGATGATAAGAAGTTCTCCACGATAACCCCAATCAAGAGTTCCAGGTGCATTAGGAACATAAAGTTCAGTTTTAGTATTGCTACTACGTGGACGAAGTTCCATTTCGTATTCGTCAGGAAGAGCAAAGTGAAGTCCGGTATGAACTATCCAACGGTCTTTTGCTTCATCATACTCAATAGATGTTGCATAAACGTCACAACAAGCATCTCCTTCTTTACCATATACAGGCAAAGGAATACGTTTATCTTCACGATATACACGAACAGGAACAATATCGTTCAGTTCTACTTGTTGGTTCATAAAGTTAAGAACATCTTCTTTAGAAGTCCCAGCGAGATACATACGAAAAGCTGTATCTAAATAATTAAAATCTTTTTTCATTTGATTAGTACGTTAATTAAATTCTTCCGCCATAGCGAAAGCTGTTTGAATTTTACGTGATTTGTCTCCAAATACAAGACTATCAAATCTCTTTTCGTCTTTAGCATTATCAACATTAGAATAATAACCAGTAATAGCATTAACAGCACCCCACGCTGTACCCATAATTTCTTTCTGCCCAACGCCACGATTATAATAATCCCAAGTAGCAGATAGAACATTAAGTTTACGCATAGAAATACCTGAATCTTCATAAGCAGAATTATTACGATAACAAAGTTCTTTGTAATTATGTCCTGTCTCAAATAGAACTTCTTCTTCATTAGGACTAAGAACATTTTTACCAATGAACTCCATTACATCTTCATCAGTAACTTTAATCTCGGCAAGCATATTATACACTTGTTCAATTTCTTTACGTCTAACATCACAAATACCAAGTATTTCATGAGCAAGTTGTATATTAGAATGAACACTTGCAGTATGCCGAAAACTCACATAATTAGTAGAAGTACGAATAGCAGCTGTAAGAGTATTACGACAAATTACTCGAATAGGAGTAAATAAGATTTTAACTCCACTACTACCATCATGTGTATTAGTAAATACAAGATAATTATCAACAGGGTCCCCTTTGACCAATATATTATTAGGTAATTTAGCACTAACAAAGATACGCTCTCCACTTCCAAAACTACCAGCAGTTTGCCAAATAGCTTTACCACTACCTATAGCGTCATCAAAAAAGGTAAATGCTTCTTTGTTCTGAACAGGAGTATATTTTCCCTTAACAACTCCAAGAGGAATATTATAATCAGTACGATAGGTAGCAAAAGCATTAGGACAATTCCGGAAAATGTCTTTTCCATGAAGATGAGCATCTTTATCTTTTGTTTCTTGGATAACTTTATCAAGGTCATAATCATTTTCAATATTAACTTGCATCTTGGCGTACAATTCGCATTTGTCTACTGACCAGTTTAGTCCAGCTTTAGTTATAACTTCAGAAGAAGTTAAACAATCACTAACATCAACAGCTCCTTTATATCGCCACGGTTCTCCTTTTGCATTATAATATGCCATAACTTAACTTATATTTTTAATTAGTTTAGAAGTATTTTTAGCATTTATAGAAGGAGTAACAATTCGTAAATTACTCTTTCTATTATCAAGTTTATTACGATTAATATGGTCTATTGGATGTTTTACTAATATACTTTTATCATAAAATATACTAATAGGACTACAAATAAATCTATGAAGAAGTACTCGTTTTCCACATATAATAGTAGCTACATATCTATCGCAAATACACCATTTATATTGTTTACAACGTTCTACATCATCTATATCTATAATGGTTTTACCTTTGATATTACCAAAAGTATCATATAGAATCATTTTTGCATAACTATCATAAATAATATATTCGTTAGGATTAAATCTAAGTCTTTTACGAACATGACCATATCTAACAAAGTGAGCATAGTGAGCACTACAATATCCTTTACAAACAGCAGGTTTATTACAACCATCAACATTACAAGGATTGTTGTTTCTCTTTCTATAAACGAGCTTCATTAATTACTATTTAAAAGATTTTCAACTTCTTCTTTAATAACTCTCTTGGCACGTTCTCTATCATATCCTAAGACATTGATGAGATATTTAAACAGTTCGTCAAGAGTCTTTTCGACTTCTTGACTACCTATTCTAACTCTGGGTCTATCTTCACACATAATAATTTATTTAATAATCAGACTTTCACTATAACCAAGTTCAGCAAAATTACTAACACCACCTGTCTTAAGAATATTCTTAAGTGTGGTCTTATTAATATCCGGAACAACATTAGAAATATGTTCTTCATTAAAGAACGCATTAATAAGAGAGAAATGAGCCTTACTAAGTAGACTATAAGCACCTATTGAAGTTTCAAACTTAACATTAAGATTCATAAGGTCATCAATAGTAAACAATTGACCATGTTCTTCCATCATGCGTTCAGCACGTTCAGGACGTTCAGCTTTAAACTTAGCATTAATAACATCAATAAATCCTTGCGGGTCAAGAGAATCAACATTAGGATTATCAGTATCAAGCATATCATTATTATACAGTTCTCTAAATTGGTCAAATACCATATCTTTGAACGTGAGTAACAGTTCTTCATCCATGAGTAGAACTTCAGACTTTTTAGTATAAAGTTTACTATCAACAAGATTAACAACTTTGTTACCATTTTTTCCAGTTTCTCCATAAGCCGCAACCGCTTCATACATACTATCTTTAAGACGTTTAGCTTGATTCTCTTTAGTCTTACGAATCATAGCAATTCGAGTTTCCTCTTTTTTACAAGCTTCGGCATCAAGACTAAGAGAAGTATAATATTTACGATAACCATCAAGCTTTTGCTTTAGGTTTTCTTCTGTAATAGCAAGTTTAGCAAGAATCTCTTCTGTAACTTCACCACCGGCTTCTTCAATCTCAAAGAAAATATCTTCAAGTTCAGCACTAATAGAAAATAGACTTTGCTTTCTTGGAGCTTCTTCTACTTTAGCAGGTTCAGCTTTTGGAGCTTCTTCCGCTTTTACTTTTGGGTTACTAAATCCTATCATATCTTTAAGGTCTACCATTAACTGTATATACATAAGCTGTCTTAATCTTACCACAATTGGTACAACGACTAATAATCGCTATACCAATTACATGACCATAGACATCTTTAATATCTTCTTGTTTGATAACTTCACACTTATGAAGACCAAACGCACAACGAGTATTTTGACTTACTTTCATATTTTATTCAAAATCGTAACCAAGTTCATCAAGTTCATCTTTAATCATACCGGCAATAATCTTAGCATTAGGATGAGGTTTGCCAGTCTTACCATAATATCTTAAATCAAGAATATGCCGCCATTCATTAACACTATAAGTATAAACAACTTCAGTAGCTAAATCAAGAGGTAATTCTCCTCTTGCGTCTTGAGGTTCCATTCCATCTGCAATTTGAGCAAGATAAGCTCTACAAGAAGAATCATTATCAAGAAGATAACGTTGAAGCATAGGTTGTTTATACTTACGAAGTATAACAGCAGTATTATCATAAGGATGCCATTCACCGTCATCAACTTTAATATAATGACATTTACCATCTTCAAATTTATAATAAGCAACTTCTTCTTGCATAAAGTCAAACCAATGTGGTTGACAAATAGCACATTCTCCTTCAAATCTACCACGAGAATAATTGCAATAACGAGTAGACTGTTCAGCAATATTATTAGGACTAACACGATTTAACTCACGAGACGTACTAACTTGTGTAATAACATTAAAAGTATATCTCATAAGTTTAATTCCTGTTTCAGTAGCAACAAAATATTCTCTACTAACTTCATATTCATATAGAATAGTAGCAGTATTTGGATGGTCTATAAGAAATTGTCCATTAGTAGCAACATAAAATTTATCTTTATAAGATTCAAATTCTATATAAGGACATTCTGTAAAATTCTCAACAATATATTTACAAGCAGATGTAAATTTACTCATAATATAATAATGAGAATCATGCCTTAACATACTAAGATGATTAGACTTTATCAAATCCTCATGAAGCTGTCCATCATCTCTTCCAGTTTTAAGAGCATAACAAACTCTTGCACATCGAGCAACATGACTAACACTATCTTCAGGAGTCCAAAGCTCAACTTTAGGTCTAACAATTTTCATAATTAATCTTTGTTGTTCCCCCGTAGGGAAGTTGAAAATATCTTATCGTTCACCAAGTTCAATACCTTATGAAACAACTGGAACTTATTCCCGTTATTCTCAATAAGAAAATCATATTCGACATTAGTAAACACTTCACTTGCATGATTAGGATTACGAGACTTATTATCTTTAACAGTATCTCTTACAACTTTAATAACATATCCATTATTTTGTCTACGGATAACATCACTTTCATTAGCAAAACGAACATCAGGAATAACACAATACCCATGTTTACTACGAGCATCAATAGCAGTATTAATAGTAGCCGTAATCCAGCAATTTTCGCTGATACGATTTCTACCAATTTCTGTTCCAACATATTGCATCATAGTTCTAAGAGTAATAGCAACTTTATTATCATAAGTCATGAGTAAAGCAGCAAGAGGAGAAGTAGCAAGGATACTATGATTAGCAATAATATAATCTTCTCCTATACGATTTATATCAACGAAGACTCCTAAATCCATAAGATAATACTTACGTTCTTTATACTCAATATCATCAAAGAAATCTCTTGGAATATTGAATACTTTAGAACAAATATCTTTGGGAAAATCTCCAAAATGAGTAATAGAAGAATCAACTTTATCCATACCCGGCTTATCCCACTTGATACTCCAAGTTCTATAATCAGCTCTAAATCTATTATTACGAATAATATATGAAATCATATTCGCAACTGTATCTTTACCAGATTGAGCTTCACCATTAACACCAATAATAGGTCTAATATTTATACTCATTTTAATTTTAATAGTTCTAATATATTATTAATAGTAGAATATATCGAATACTTATTAGTATCAATATTTATTTTAAAAGTTTTATTATAATCTGTATCTTTATTAGTGATTATATATGTTTTAAACTTAGAATTTATAATACTATTAAAATATAACTTATCTTCTAAATCAACTATTATATATTTATTGTTATTTTCATTTAATGTATTTATAACATAATCTATTATAAATTGTTTAGATAATAAATTTAGTTCTAATTTATAAGAAACATAATTAAGAATAGTATTTAAATTAAAAGCTATTTTATTTCCATAACGATTTATATAATATCCTATATCATAATCAGATTTAAAAATAGTATAATCATCTTTGATGATATTATAATCAACAAATTTATTAGTATTATATATCATATAAGTATGTTTATTATTATAAATATGATTATCAAAATATTCAACAGGAATATTAAATAAATTTCCTGTAACTATTTTATATTTATCTTTAAATCCTATACTAAAAATATCACCAATATTATAATTATCAAAACTGTAATGTAAAAGCCATTCTTTATAATCACTTTTATAGTTATTAATATTAATATAATTAATAGCAGATATAATTGTATTTCTACCTTTAATATCATCAACATCTATACCAATAATAGTTCTCATATATATTTTATTAATTATTTCATGCAAATATATGTAAATAATATAATAAAACAAATACTATAATATATTATTTAATATATGATTTTAAGGCTCACTATTACCTGCAAATCTGAATCTTAACAAGACATCAGCCGATAGGGGAAAATGCCATGACGGGCAAAAGAGTGGCATCTACGGGCACATCGCAGCACAGTTTTACATCAGCCGACAAACAAAAGCGGGAGCTACCACGAACAATATTCGCAGCAACTCCCGCACCTCAAACACTAACAACAACTATATATCAAATTCTACAAGCAATATACTGTTCATTGTATTCAACAATATTAAATTGAATATTACTATCGTTCTCATAAAGAGTACGAAAATATTCTCTATGAGAAATAGGACGAATTTTCAATCTACCAAAATTATCTACATGACAAGGACGACACGCTTTATCAATCTTCTCTTCACTGAATATAATATACAACTGACGACCAGCATCAGAAGTACAAGTATCAGCTTCAATATAATATTTACTTTTAAGAAGTTCTTTATCTCTTATATAAATAAGATTATCTTTAACAGAATACCAAGCACGCTCTTTATCTATTGTAGTATTAATAACATTATAGAAAAGTCTAACATTACTATTCATCTAACAATATCTTAGTTTGTTTAATATGAAAAGGAACTTTTTCAACTCCACTACGTTCTCCAAATTCAACAAAGAGATGTTTACCGATATAAAGATGTTTATCTCTAAGTACCATTTGTTGATATTCATGGGTAGCACTAAGTCTTGTTTCAAATTTAGCATGATTTACATCATTCTGACAAAGAATAATAGGTAAGTCTCTCTTAGGTTCTTTATAAATATCGACTATAATAAACTTACCATCAGTAGCAGATTTAAACTTCTCCATATAACCAACACGACGACGACCATATTGATAGTCAGCGTCAGGATTACGAAGAATAAGTCCTTCAAATCCAAGACCAATATATAAATCTCTTGCTTTCTTAGCTTCGACGTCATTAGTAATACTATGAATAGGAAGAACTATAATACGTTCTTTATTATTAAGATGAGCATCAAGAGTAGGAAATCTTGTTATCTTATTAGGCAAAAATCCTTCAAGAAGATGATACCTAAGTTCTTGTCTCATATCTTGAACTGCAACATCATAACACCAAAATTGAAGAGCTTTATTCTCAACACAATTAGCGTCTTTAACAAAATGATTAATCTGATTTACACTATAACCAGGAAGATAAACTTCACCATCTAATACCCAATTCTCATCAAGCATATATTGAATAAGTCTCTTATCGAGCCAATAAAGAAGATACTCTTCAAGATTGTTAAGAGTATTCCAATAAATACCCTCACGAGATTGGAATCTAAGTCTTACAGGCTTAAACATATCTCCATTGTTATATTCAGCACTAATAAAACATCTAAGACCGTTAATCTTATATTGTCCGAGCATAACAGGAACTTTATCCCATACTTTGCCTGTATAAGATTTGGCAAGCATAGGAAGAAGTCCACCATTATTTTCGTTTGTACGATAACTTGGAAGATAAGTATTAAGATAGTCTATAAGGAATCTCGATTGTTCTCCTTCCACTTCCTCTACGGGGGGCAGAATAATAGAACCATCATCCTTAATATCTTCCATAGTTACATAACCAGTCTTACGTTTATCATTATATCTACTTTTAAGTTCAGCAACAGGATCTTTTTGTGTAACTCTATAAACATCTGTTCTAATAGTTTTACCAACAATCCCGTATCTGACTTTAATCTTAGAAGCATTTTCAACTAATTCAGCACACCAACAAGTAGGTACTTCATTATTATTCTTTCTATATAACCATTGTCCCATTAACTTTTAGGTTTAAGACCACCAAACGCAAACGTAACAGCTTTACTACTAAGAATCTTAGCTTTACGTTCAGCAACAGTTTCTTTTTTAGGTTTAGCTTTAACAGCTTTTTCTCCTACTTTGAGAGTATCACCATCAAACATGGATTGAACCTTATCAACTCGTACTTTACGAGTACTACTACGAACTTTCTTACTATAAACAACAGGAGGATTTTCAAGTTCAAATAGTTCATTCTTCTTTAAAACTTCTCCATATTGTTCCATAACTTTAGCATATTCTTCATTAGTCATTCCATTATCCATAGCTTTGTTTAGAAGATAAGCAAATTCTGCATCACTTCTTTGCCAAACATAGCTATTAGTTTGACGAGGACGACCACCATCAGGAAGAACTAAAGTAGCATCAAGTTCTTTTAGCACAACTTGTATAGCTTTATCTATTCCTCCACGTTCTTTAATATGGGATTCGATAAATCGTATATCTTGCGCATCAAGTTCTACCATTATAATGAGCTTTTATCACATTCATGAATCACAATACGTTGTGGTTTACCAATAAGACAATAGTTGTATTTAAACCACTCAAATTCATCCCAAGTAGGACGATATTTAATATTGTCTTCAAATTCCACCTCTCCGGTAAGATAACTAAATCCGCTGGGAATAGGATTACCTTTATCACTATCATCAATAAGATGAAGCTTTTTTATGGCAGCTATATCTTCTTCAGATGTAAGGTCAACTTCGCCATAGATATAAATAGATTTTCTACTTACAGTAGCACCGTTATCAAGAGTAGTTTGTTCACGAGTATCAAGTTCTTTCTCTTGTTTCTCGGTAATAGCCCGCATAACAGTAAATCTATCTCCTACTATACCTTTAGTACGGCAGAGGATTGTCTTGGTTCGTATCCCAAGAAAGTTCTGTTTCTTCATAATTATCTACTATATATTTATATGATTTATCTATAAGTTCTTTAATAAATTCAACTGAATATTGACTACGTAATTCTGCAAAGTCTTTAACATCATATTCTCTTGGAATACAAAAAGGAATTATACCATAATTATCTCTAAGCCAAATAGCTTCTCGATAACCAGCATTATCATTATCCATAAGAGAAACAATATAACCATGAGGACAACGACTTCGTAGCCAATCATATTCATTCTGTTTAAGTTTATACGATTCGTGAGGAATATTAACAAGACCAATATTCTCTATGGGCGACCCCCCGTAGGAGAAGTCAAGAGATATACTGTCAAGATAAGCTCTAAGACTTATTCTATCTTTAGTACTCTTAGTTATTATAATAGCATCATATTTATCAAGTTCAAGATTAAGTAATCCCTCAAGACAATTACTATTAGTAATAAACCTTACAGTACCATGTTTTCTATTAGGAAAATAAAGTTTAATATTATAGATACCTTTTTTATCTTGTCCAAGAATATAAGCATAACAAACATCTTTTCTATCATCATCATAATAATATTTAGGTTCAGGATTAACCTTTCTATTAACATAATATTGTTGAACAGGATATATAAAATTAGTATTAAGATAACTAAGAGGAACATGAAATTTACCCCAATAGTTTTTATCATAATTATTCCATTGACGAGGAACAAATTCAATAATAGGTTTTCTATTACGAGCAGCTTTTATGCCATCAGCAATAACTTCATTAATAGTTTCATCTTTATCCTTACCATATATAATATTTCTAAAAGTATAAGCAATATGTTTAAGAACAAAGATAAACCAACCCTTATTAGATATATCTACGTTTTTATGGATAATCTCACCAATAACAAGAGCAGCAGCATCAAAACAATCACCATGAAAATAACCAGCAAAGTCTTTACCTTTAAGCTTACCACGATTGTCGTATCTAAAACCAAAACTCGGATGTTCATCAACACGAAAAGGACTTGAAATAAATTCGCCAGTAGTAATACAATGTTCAATAACATCTGTATCAATACCTGTGTAAGCACTAAAAATACTTACTTGATTAACTTTGGAAAGGATAGTATCTTTTGTAAGACTACCATTATTTATAGTTCTTCTCATATCAACTTCAACATCTTTAACGTGGATAATAAAAAAAGGGATAAGACACCAAATATAGCATCTTATCCCTTTATATCCAACTATTTAACTAACTCTTAGAACGGCAGGTCGTCGGCAGGATTACCAGTTCCAGCGAAAGCAGAAGCACCGCCAAAACCACTATCTGTACCACCCATAGGAGCACCGCCCATAGCAATACCCGGAGCAGCACCACCCATCATAGGAGCACCCGGAATAGCAGGAGCAGCAGGTTTAGCAGTTTCTTTATAAACAATAGATTCTTTTGCAGCATCTACTTTAAGAAGCGGAGCAACATTCTGTTTGTAAAGCTCGATACAACCTTCACCAACAAAGTTAGTAAAGCCCAAATCGCCAGCCGTAGATTTACCACGAACAACAGGCTGCCAAGCATTCTTAACTTTAGTAAAGCGGAGAAGCTTCATCCAAATAGGAATAAGAGCACCACTTGCAGTCTTATAGACCGGCTTGCCGTCATTGTTCATCAACTTCACGAAGTTCTCGAATAGACTCTTCCAACCGTTCAGAACAACTTCTGCATCAACGGGAATATAATTACCGTCTTCATCAGTATCTTCAAAAGGCAGACAAAGAGCATCTTCTTCGGCTTCAGTCATAGCACGACCTTTGAGAACAAATACATCCATGATATGTTTCATCCAACCAAGAACAGAATCAACTTTCCAAGATTCTGCACCGCCAACAATAGTAAGAGCATTACTTTCAGCCGGCATCATACGATGAGTAACATAACGACGAATAGATTCATTTTCTTCGTTACTTGCGAACGTAAGAGTAAGAATAGGAATAGCACATCCAGCAAATGATTGCAGACCTTGTACTTCAGCACCAAGAGTAACCCAAGTTACTTCTACATTGTCAAGATGTCCTACAAACAAACCATTTGCACGATTAGCATCACGGCGTTCATCAAATTTAAGACGAGACGCAGCACGTGTTTCATTGCTAATACCTCTGCGACGTTTCTTTTTGGTTTCTTCAACTGGAGCAGCTGCACCTTGTTGTTGTTCATCACCAGCAGCTTCACCTGCTTTAACTTCTTCTTGTTCTTTTTTAGTTTGAGTACTCATTTCAACTAAATTTAAAAGATTAATAAAATATATAGATAAAAAGAGAGCCGCACTTAGATTATCTCCATGCGCGGCTCTACACTATCAACGAAAAGGATTGTCTAACTAACGGACGAGTTATTCAGCAGCAGTTTCATCGTCAGAACCGTCTGCCTTTTTACCTACACGGATAGGTTTTTCTTCTTTGGATTCGCCAAGTACAGCAACTTTCACGGCAACATTTTCATGACCGTTAAAGATTTCTGCATCTACAAGGTTCTCAACGTCAATAGCGAACACACGGTTCAACTTCTCGGCTGTGTCACCCATGTCGGCTTTGAGCTGATTCCATACGTTAGAGTCAGTGAAAGTCAGTGAAACACCTGTACCGGTAGTAGATGCAGGATTTGCACATTTACTTCCTTTGTATTTCGCAACTTCGTCTCCTTGAATAGCTTCGATAAGAACAGCTTTCAGTTCCTCTTCGGTAGCTCCTTCACGATTCAGAGCAGCAACCAGCTCTTCATTTTCAGAAGCACGAGCAGATTCAAGACATTCTTCAAAGTGATTGTCAACGTATTTAGCTTTATCAGCTTTTGTCATACGTTCACGAGTTGTTTTCGGGTTACCCTTTGAATCAAATTCTTGGATACCTTTCGCAATACCCCACATATCAAATTCTTTATGGATAGCGATAGCAGCTTCCATAGAATCAATGTCAAGTCCGTTTGCAGTACAGAACTCAACAACTTCCGGTGCTTTGTCACGAATAGCAGCATCAATGTTATCCGCATTGGTTACGAACATGATGTTGTCTCCGTGCTGTAACAGCAACGCCTTAGAAACCGGAGGAGTAATACGGAAACTACCTGCATTTGCACCTGCAACCAATTCTGGTTCATAACTTACATTTCTCTGACCTGCATTAACTGCGCTAAAACCGAAAGCCAATTTTCCAAAAGTTTTCATAAATTTATGTATTAAGTTGTTTATAAATATGAGGTTAAACACCTCTTTGTTATTTCACTTCTTGAGCTTCAATATCAATAATATCTGCATCGTTAAGCTCTGCACCAGCAACAATCTTAAGTTCACTTGTTTCATAAACTCCAAATAGAATGTCACTTGCAATATCACGAGCAGCATAAGTAAAAGCTCTATGACCAATAAGTATTCGAGCATACTTTTTATAAGTATCTTTCTCGAACATTTCAGCAGCTTGAGCTTCACTAAAACTAAATCTTCCAATAGAATGAACTTCCTTATCACGAACTATACGACAAATATCATATTCAGTCACATAATCTATGGGCTGATTAGGTATTCTATAAACAGGAACAAGTCCTTGTTTAGCAAGTTCTTGAGCATGAGCCGGATTCATAGCAATAGAGAGTTTATTATTCCACTGATAACTCTTATATATGTTATTATTAAAATCTTTAAAATAAAGAGTTGGATAAACATACATAATATCTGTGTCTTTACTCTCTAATTGTTTCTTTTCAGCTTCTTTACGATTACTGCATTTAATACAATAATCAGGAAGTTTATCCTCAACATAAACGTTAAAACCATCTGTATATTCATACAGAGGACTATAATCTTTTGTACATTCCCATGTTAGTCCTGCCTTTGATAATAACGATTTAATAATATGAATATCAACACCAGTTTTACCATTAATAACGTGCACGTGTTCAAGACAAGTACTAAAAGGTAGATTAAGGTCTTGTGCTCTCATTAGAACAGCAAGTCCATCTTCTACACTCGCAATACCACCTTTCTTACTTCTTGCAACTTGTAGCATAAATACTTTCGCAGCTTCAAGTTGATTCGGGTCTAAAAGATTAACCCGATTAAGAGTATGAACGTTATGTACAACAGGTTGTTTACTCACATCTTTTCTTGTTGTTGCAACGGAATGTTCACTTGCAACAACTTCTGTCTTTTGTTCTTTGTTCTCGTCCATTAATTCAAAGACCTCTCGTTTTGATTACACCACAAATATAAATCTTATTTCATTACTGACAAATAATTCCACAATTATTTTCATCAAAAATATCACTATCTACCGTTTTAGTAGTAATAGTTGTGAATCTGTTCGGCTTGCTCTGTAATAGCTTTGTTTCCTCAATCGTTCCTTGTAAGAACACCTTATATATAATATGTGGTGCACTATTAAAAAGAACTTTATTAAAACGGTATTTAAGAGCCGCAACTTCATCACATAGAGGACTTGTCAAAATCCAAACGTCTACGGCTATTTGCAGCTCGTCTGACGAACTATTTTTCACGGATAATACTTTTAATTGTCCTTGCTGAAAAAGTCGCTCATTCGCGCTGGAAATCGCCTTAGATTTGACTATTCTCGGCTTGCCCTTGTTAGCACCGGACTTGTATAAAACAGGAATCCCATTTTCATCTACAAGAACTCTTGGTTCAATAGCATCATGATAATCTCCACAATCAATACCATTTTCTTCAAGATAAGCAGTAACACGAGCAGCAAACTCTCCACGCTTAGATATAATCATTATTTGTTTGCCAGTATTTTCCTTGACAATATCAAGAATAGCATTAAGTTTAACATCATTATCTGTAACAAGATTACTTCGTTTGCGAATAATTTCATAACAAAGTGTAGCCTTATCTAATAGAATATTAGGATTATAACATTCATCAATCTGACGATTAAATCCAATAGTCATATCAAGTTCGGCAGACCAACCATTATTTAGCGCAAGCTGATTACGAAATTCAGCAGCACTAACACCAGTTTTATTATCACCAACTCTTGCTTTTGTAATAGCATCAAAATCCCCAAATATATTAAAGCATTGAGTTATAAAATCAGTATATTTATCATATTCTTCTTTATCAGCAACAGAGAGTAGGCAACCTACTCTTCGTTCCTCTACGGGGGAACTCAAATTAACAGCATTAATATCATTCGCACTTAGTTCTACATTAACAGCAGGATAGTGCTTATATATATCCATCAGGTTATTAGAGTCGATAACATCTTTAGTAATAATAAATAGATGAAAATCAGAAGTAGTTCCTACACAATTAACATAATTACTATAACGTTCAAGACCAACAAAAATTGCCAGATTATATACATATCTATACCGAGCATTAACATAAGTTTCACTTAGTACAGTAATATGTTCTTGATTTATTTCATTACTTGTGAGAGCTTCTATAATAGTCCTTCGAGTTTCATATGTATCAACACATATAAAAACTTTTAGGTCAGGATTCTTAGCCATCATCTTCTTTAATATCACTACGATTAGTTTGGCGTATTCCATAGGTCTAACACAATGAATTGTACCATGACCTTTGTTCTCTCGTCCCCACTTATCAGCTAACGTCTCATACATTAACTCAATCGTCTTCATAATAATCTATATTTTCATCAACATAAGCATCAGCATATTCCTCTTCAAAAGCAGCATCATCAAAAAGACTATTAAATTGTCCATAAGCTTTCTTGATACGAGTTTTACCTTTTCCTTTAGGACTGATACCAAGTTTGATAGGATTGATAATCTTCATAGCTTCTTTATAATAATACTTATAATTAATATTACGAAGAGAAATATCAACATCATCAAGAGTATTTATAACAGTAACAGACGAACCAGCAGCCATACGAGAACGAGAAGCAGTATCATTATGAACTTTCTCAATTATGCAACCAGTATTGGATATATAAAACCTAACATATCTTTGACATACAACTTGTTGAACTTGCTGATTATTAACAAATGTTTGTTCGACATGAAATTGACGTCCAACATTCTGTGTCTTACAAAAGTCAAGAATATTAGTAGCTTTACGAAGTGTATCCATAACAGGAACATTCTTAAGAAAGTAATCACTAACTGCTTGAGCAACAATAGGCATATCATATCCTTTCTGTAAATCAACAGCATACATAAGAGGATTAAGAGCACCTTTATATTCAAGTTTAAGACCTTTCTTTGTACGGAACTGACAAATATAGTTATTAACATCACGAGCAATAAGACAATGAACTACATCTGTATCTGCACTCATCTTCGTCTTTTCTTGCCACCATTGAGTTATATACTCATATTTACTTATATCTTTATCATAAACCTTAACCATGATACCATCAGTATTAGCACTAATAATATGAATACCATTAAGTTCAAGTTGTTCACAAAGCATAAGCAACATAAGCTGACCATTAATTGTCACTTCAAGTACAGCTCGTCTGTCATACAAATCTCCTTTTTCAAAACCAAATTTACCATAGATAGAATTTATCACAATCTTCAATACAAGAGCAAGTACATCACGAGGAATACCATCAACAATATCATCAAGACTATGTTTAACTTTAACTCTCGTATCTTTCATCCAACGAATAAGACCAGCAAAAATCTTCTTAAGCATATGAGCAGGAGCAACTTCATACTCTGCCATAATACTTGGATAATAACTGGCACAGTTATTATCGAATAATAGTTTATATAGAAGTTTATTAATCTTCTCTATTATTCCTACATATTTCTATGTAGATTAGACTATATCTTCATTTAGACAAATATCTCCAATGATAACCATAAGCAGAACGCTTTGAACCATTACAAGCTCCTCTAATAGGTTGAGGTTTAAAAGTAGGATTAACTTCTATAACTTCATCCATATTATTATAACTTCTAATTAATTCAATATTACTATTAGGACATTTTATATACTGACCAATACTATTAGACTTAATAAGTTTCATTTTATTTCTATATTCAATAGTTTTATGAGAACTTTTATCACTATTAGCATATTTAGAACGAAGACTTTTATCAATATAATAATCAGATACTTTATAATTATATAAATTATCTATACCTTGTTCAATTTGATATTTTCTTTCAAGTTCTAATAGATTATCAGTAGTTCTTTCTAATATACCAAAATTAAAATTATCTCTTCCATATTTATTAAAATCATTAAGTAATTGTTTATTGGTATGAGTATTAAGATAAAGTTCACTAAAATGTTTGCTTAATCTAATACCTATATCTTTACTACTTCCAATATATCTTTTATTAGTAACTTTACATTCTATAAAATATATACCAGCAACTCTATAATTAGCAAAAATACCATAAACATTATGATGTCCATTACGAACATTATTACAACTTTTCTTTGCTTTTTTAAATTTAATCATATAATTATAAGTATTAATATTATAAACAAAGATATAAAATAATTTTGGATAATAAGAACATTTCTAAATGTCTTGCACTTCGATAACAATTAATAACTTTGTTATCTACTTCCATATAGGAATAGTCGTTGAACTTTCATCTTAATTAAGATGCTTAGCTGCGGATTGTCCAATAACAACTCTTTTTACTATACCTTTAGAATTACCTATTGCCACAAGTATATCACTACCTTGTTTAGTAAGTTGTTCTCTAAGGAGTTTCCCGCAATTCACAAGATTACGACGCTGCCAATCAACGTCAAAATGAAATATAGTAAAAGGATTAGCATTTTTCTGTTCCCCCGTAGGAGATGCAGAGACAACAGTCCCACCATCATAAGGAGTAGTACTCCATATTTCCATAGGAATATCTCTACTATGCAAACCACCTGTACCAAGACTATAAACTATATTACCAATCTTAACTTCTTTATTAAATTCTTCTTTGCTTACTCTATAAATAGTAGTCTTTTTAATTTCAGCAAGAAGTTTCTGAAGTTCGGGAGTCTTAAATTCTACACATGGGAATATTATTTTACCAAGATTCATACCTGTACGTTCAGTACGTTTACCTTTCCATTTTTCAGGTGGTAGACCACTACGTTCAGAATAGAACTTTTCAAACAATATATCAGCCATATTACTACGACTACTATTAAGTACGTTTACATTATAAACACTACTAACAGAATATCGTGATTTAACTTCTTCTGGATTAAGACGAACAATTTCACATACAATAAACACATCATTTTTATTATAATGCATCATAGGTGGAATATATTCATCTAACATATATCTATCCCACTTATCAATAAGTTTATTAAGCTTATCGGGAGGTAGTCCTTTATACAATAGATTATCATAATAAAGTTCTGCATCCTTTTCACAAATAGGAGGAAGTTCATATTCCAGTAATTCAAACCATTGAAGATTTATAGAAGTTTGTTTAAGACCTTTTGGTGTAGCTTTTCGTTCACCGGTATCTTTATCAATTCTAACTCCAGCTTTATTAAGAGCGAATATTCGCATAACATCAACATCAACATAAGGAAGTTTAAAACGTCTAACAGTATTAATCTGATAATCGTTATATAGTTTTTCCTTATCATCTTGAAGAGATATAATCTTCTTACTAAGAGTATATAGATACCTAATTAAATCTTTAGTATTGTCAAAATGAGCAACATTCATAAGAAACCCAGCCACCATGAGATTATCATAGCTAAGTCCATTATAAGTATATACATTAACACCTTTATGTCGCATACCATTAATATAACCAACAAGAGATAATAGTTGACTATCATCTTTATCAGTAATATAAAAAGCATCACATTTGACAGTATTAAGTCTACGTTTAATTTCAGCAACAGTTAGTTTTTGAACCAACGGTATAGGCTTACCTTTGTCATTAACACAATCTGCAAATACTTTCAGATAATCATTAAGACTAATAAACGTAATAGAATAAAAATTAGGTAATACTTCAACATCCGCAACTCTACAATCAATCACTATTTCATTGTTATTCTAAACATTATAAGTTACAATATCATTAGACAAACGTCTAAGTAAACTATTATATTTATCCACATTATAGTGTTTAATTCCAAGAGAAGGATAAAAGTGTAAATGATAATCAAGATTATCCAATACAAAATCGACATCATTAGCATTAGGTTTAGCATCATAAAATAATCTATATGCGTCTCCAAATACAAATGTATGTCGATAACCAAAACGCCAAACTTCAAAGAAGATACGTTTACATTGAATAACCGAACTATCAAACACTTTATAATCGTTACCAAGTTTACATTTAACAGCACAGGAAAGTAGACAATGTTCTTCAAATACTTTATTAGATGCACGATTATAAATTCTAATAATATCGTTGACTGCATCTTCATTATGTTGTGGAATCACAAACATAGCATTTGCAATACTATTTCCTATATCATTAAATATAACTTTATCTTCATTTAGAAGTCTTGCTGGACAATTTTGACAAGCTACGTTCATTTATAATAAGATTTTCAGGATGTACATAATAGAATGAATATCTATCTATTTTAAATCTTGTATAAACAAGAATATCTTCCGGCTCATCCATTCCACGCCATCCAAAATCTTTATGAACTCTAACAATAATAAGACCATTTCTCGTATTATATCCTACAATACGTCCTTGTTCTTTACCATTAGTTGCTTTATCAAATTCGCAAGGTTTGCCTTTATGTTTAATGGCAAATTTACGAGCTTCATCAATTTTATCTCCCATAGCACAAAAATAATTCGGTTGACGGTCTACTACAAGCAACGTATAATCTACGGAGTAGTTCATCTTGATTTGTATATGGATGTCCATACTTATCATAAACCATATCATTAACATCAACAAATACTGTATTATAAGTTGAACCTTGACTTTTATGAGAAGTTATAGCAAATCCATAATCAATATCACGAGAAAACAATACTTTACCATAAGTATTAAGTATGTTATTAGCAAGTAGATATTTCCGTTTAAATCTATAATATTCTTTCCATTTAGAAGCACGAGTAGAACCAGTAGCAATCTTAGCATCATTAATAAGATTATTCAGCTTATTAAAATAAAGATTAATAGTGAATTTATCTTCGTGGTCAATAATACAAAGAGGTTGAGTTATCTTACCACCATGAATAGCTTGAAATTTAACCATGAAACATTTGAAATCATGAGTCGGGTCTTGAAAATCAGTTATATCATGTATAATATACTCTTCACTATTATTTATAATAATATCACTAAAATCATCAACAATAGTAGCATAAGACATTATAAGGTCATTCTTTGTAATAATGTTTTTATCAGCACCTTTTATAATAGACTTTCTAACATAGTTATTCCATTGTGTAACACGAGCATTAGTATAAGCAATAATCTTATACATATCAACATTCTTAGTATATTCTTCATTAGTAAATGCTTGTTCGATATGATAATCAAATTCTTGAGGACTACAAACAGTATATCCACAACCACGCTCATTATACTGGCTTTTATTCTTAGGATTAGCTATATAATTAAGCATATCATATCGACCACGACTAATATCATTACGAAGAATATCAAGAAGATTACTAATAGGATTATTATCACCTTGTCGAACAGTCTCATTAAGATAGTTAACACGAGTTGCGATAGTAAACGCACGACTAACCTTTTCATTAACCGGAGGTAGCTGACTTGCATCTCCAATATAAATAATCTTAATATGATGTTTCTTACAAAGTTTATTAATATAGTTAACCAACTTTCCATTAAGCATAGAAGATTCATCTATGATAAGAACTCTTATTTCTTTATCAAGAATCTTAATATTACCAATAGGATTAAAAGCTGGTTTTTCAGGGTCGAAATCTTCTATATCTACATCAAGTCTAAAACCAAACATAGATTGAATAGTATCGACAGACTTACCACCAATAGCATTGCTGAATACTCTACACGCCTTGTGAGTTGGTGCAGCACAAGCAATAACACTTGAACTAAATTTGCAATTCTGAATCACATATTTAGTAACAAAAGTTTTACCAGTACCACCAGCTCCACAAAGTGCATGAACATAATCAGTATCAGACCACGGAGCAGCTATAAAACTAATTAAGTCATCAACTGCATCAGCTTGGTCATTGGTAAAAGTAACATTACTCTTGTTATTTTCACCATATACATTCATTACAATTCATTTTCAATATCAAGTTCACCATTTTTAATTCTTTCCTCATAATCTCTCCACTCATTAAAAGCAAGAGACATACCCTCAACATCAGCAACGTTATAACACGTTACGACATGGAACATAATAGGACTAAATGCTGTTTTAACAAGTTTACCACGAGCTAATAGACCGGGAGCAATAGCGCAATAATGTTTAATATCAGTAGCTTTTCTACTATCTCTGTCACGAATAATCTTAATTCTATGACCATAAGTATCAAGCCATCGAGCATATATAACTCGTTTATTTCGCGTCTCGTAAGATTCAGTAGTAAGAGGATACATTTTATCCTTGTATTTAACTCTATAAACTCCCTCTTTATCTATACATAATATACCATCACATTTAGTCTCTACAACAACATATTTGCTACTTACTTTTTGTCTCTTAGATTTAGCACTAAGTCCAAAAGACACTTTAAAGGTAGGCATAACATATTACTTTCTGTTAAATTTACCTTTAGTAAGATTCGACCGAACAGCACCAATAAGGTCTACTTTACCTTTTCTTCGTTCAGCCTTAGCAGCAGCTTTAGCAGCTTTCTTTGCTTCTTGTTCAGCAATTTTAGCAGCTCGTTGTTCATCCAAGTCCACTTGAACAAGCGTATAACCACAGTATTTGGTAAGGAAATCAATTCTTCCCCAAAAACTATTACCAATAAGACTTGTGTTTTTCACAACACTAATCGTTTTACCGTTGAAGGTTACAGCAGGGTTTCTACCCAGTTCTTTAACTACAACCGCTTCATCATATTTTCCCATACTTTACACGTTTAATGATTTGTAATTTAAACTTTATTTTCGTCTATCATATCATTATAAAGACGACTACATTTATTAAGCAAACGACGAGCGACAGACATTTTGTCATCGTCTAAATCAGCAGTATTAAGATTAATAGTAATATTATCATTACTTAATTTAGTAATAGATTCACCTATAGTACCAACTACATCAGCTGCAGTTTGAGCATCAACAGCAATATATCCTATAATCTTAGAGTTATTATCTAATATTTCAATAATACCAGCTTTAGCTTTATTTTCCATATTATTATTTATATAAATATATTAAGTAATAAATAAATAGCACAAATTATACAATCAGCAATAATAGCTCTATTAAGAGTAATATACTTAATGAACTTAAATTCTTCTATAACATGAATAGCAAGAATAAGAAGAATACATATAATCAACAAGATAATCTCGTCCATAATGATTTGTATTAATATGGTCGGCACTACGTGCCTCCGCCGCCCGTAGAGGATGAGAATGAATACAACCTATACCAGCTCACTTACCATTATTACCAATAATACGTGAATGAACTACATCAACAATTCTCTTAACATTATCAGTTAAAGTCTTTATATGTTCAGCACTTTTAAGAACACTATCAGCAAGTTTAACAACTTGTTCTTTAAGAGCAACTTGACGCTTTAGAGCTTCATTAAGTTGTTCTTGTAATTTATATACACGTTATCTTAGCATAACAATATCAACAATTAACAACGCTATAACAAGAAGCATAATCCAAATTAAGTTTTCCATGCAGCACTATGTATTTTTCTAACAATATCATCTCTAAAATCCTTGCATTCATGTCTTGCTAAATCTTTAATAAGAATATCACAAAACTCGACATCAGGATAAGCAAATATAACATCAAGAGGTCTACGGTAGTATTCAAGCCATTCTAAATAAGCATCATCATCTCTTCTATGGACTTCAGCAATTTTAGCAATAGCTCTTGCAGAATAATTATTTATAGCAAGCAAATCATGCCAATGTTCTCTGATATATTTAATATCTGACCAATTCTTCGCATTCTTGGCACAGTTATGTTCTATAACTTCAAACCATTGTTTAGCAGCAGTCTTAGTATTATGATAACAGAAATCAACACTATTCTTATTAAGAGTAATATCAATACCATTATCAATAACTTTAAGTTTTAGTTCTCGCTTTAAGAAATCTACCCAAGTACAAATAGCAAGTTTATCTTTGAAATAACCTCGCCCAATTCTTACAACATCATAGACATGAACACCATTGATGTTATCTCTATATTTCATTGATGGTCGTCGTGTACCCATAAGTATTAATGAATTTGGTTAAATGTTCGTATATAGAACCATCAAGATATTCTTGAGTAACTTGGTAATCAATTCTATCTTCAAGTCCTAAACGAATATAAGGATTATCATGTTTATCAAGAAGTTCAGTAATGCGTTCGTATTTAACTTGGTCATGGATTAAACTATTCATTTGTTCATCTTTACGATAAATAAGTTGTTTAATCACATATAATTCAGCAATACGAATACCAGCATTAAGAGTTTTATAATAATTATCATCTCTAAAACTCTTATAAAGTTCAGCAAGAAGACTTATATTGTTAGTAAGTTCTCTCTTATCAACATTACGAGGTTCAAATGCAATAGTTCTAACATTAGGACACCATTTGCCAATATTAGGATACCACATTATTTCTACACAAACACCATAACGAATATGTAGCATATTAACTACATCCGCAGCACCGCTATTCTTACGAATAATACCTTTACCAAGTATTCTGTCAATAGCACTAAGAAAATAAGATTCTACATTATCCATAAAATATAATATTATATAATTAAACAGGCATTTTAAGGCTCAATTTGACACTTTCTGTCTGACTAATACAATTAATCGTCTGACATATCAAAATGGCATGGCGGGCAAAAGAACCGCATCTACGGCTGTGATACCGTCCGTTACCAGCATATACTCTGGAATGAAGTGCAGCACTTTCGTACCAACATTTACATCATAAACTATATGTTCTTCACCATCAGTATCTATATCAACAATAATACCAACAACAAGTTTATCATTCAACCATGTATGCACACGTTGACCACATTTAAATAAAGCATTATCTTCTATAAATCTTTCTTCAGCAATAGATGCTTCAATATCAGCAATATTATTCATATAAAATCTATATTTAAGTTTAACAATAAGTTTTAAATAACAAAGCCTTATACCACTTTCACAAGCAATATAAGGCATATTCTAAAGTTGAGTTTGAAAAGTTTTGTTTCACACATAGACTATAATATTATAGTTTCGGACTTCATTTCATCCATCATCAGTATGTGAGTTAAAATTAGTAGTGCTACTTTCACAAGCAACACTACTACATCATGTTTAATTATTACAGGATAAAAAAAGCTCTTATTTCTTATGCTTCGTCAACTCCGCAATAAGTTCCTCACGCGACATATCTTCATAAGATTTACCTTTACGTTCTTTGTTATCTTCAATAGAACGCATCTTGTTGGCATATCTTTTATCAAGTGCAGAAAGTTGGCTCTTCATAACTGCATGAACAGTTTCACAAACAAGAACAACAGTTTCTTTACCATACTTGGCAATATCTTCCGGAGTAATAGTCTCGATAGCTTTTACCATACAAGTAGGACAGAAACATTCAATATCATCATCCCTAAGAGCATCATCTTTCTGATGAGCAAGAAATTCTGCAACTGACACATTGCTATCTTTAGCAGCTTTAGTAGCTGTTTCGATAAGGTCAATCATATGGTCATGAGCACGTTCACGGTCACGTTCTTCTTCCGATTCAGCTTCAGCTTCCATAGCAGCGCCAACAGCAGCTTTAAGTTGTTCAATCAAATCTTTACCACCATCACGTTCAAGCTTAATCATAAGACCTTTACCAATTCCTTCAATATCTACTATTTTAGATTTCATATCTTTATCTCCTTATTATTTTAAATAACCAAAATCGTCTTCGCCGAAGTCATAATTATCATCAATGTCTTGCTCTTCAGCTTTAGCAAGTTCATCAATATCATTATTAAGTAGTTCAGCATGAACGTCTACACCTTGTTCGATAGATGTATCTTCATGTTTGTCTTTAGTTTTAATATATGTAACTTTAGACATAATATTTGGCTTATTAGGTAGAGGATGAATAGGATTATATTCCTACACATCCTCTACGGGGTGCACCACTACTTATTTAATCTCCTCAATCCCTTCTTTCTCCATAAAAGTAGCAATAGTTTCTTGCGCATTAGAAGCGAATTGACCAAATGCACTAATAAGAGCAGTTAGAAAGAACTGTTCACGGTAAGAGTATTCTTTGATAATACCGTCAGAGCTAACTCTGAATTTATTCCAAAGAAACTTCACAAAGTTACCCTTACCATCTTTACGGATAACACCGGTTTGTGAAAGATGATTAAGAATGTTGAGGCTGGTATATCTACGAATAGCAGCATTATCTTTAGGGATATACGCTATCTCAAGGATATGTTCAGGTATCTCAACATTAATCTCACGTTTCTCTTTACCAACAACAGTTTTAGGCTTAATCTTTTCAACATTAGCCTTAGGAGCAGGAGCAGCAGTAGTAACAACAGCAGGAGCTTCTTGAACAACCTCCGGCTTAGTATCTTCTACTTTCGTTTCAACTTTAGATTCTTCAACCTTAGTTTCTTCTACTTTAGGTTGAGCATTTTCTTTCTTAGTCGCGCGAGCAGCTTTCTTAGCAGCGTACTTACTTACAGGAGCAGTACCATCCTCTTTCAATTTTACCATAGTTCGAACTATTTTAATATTAACAATATTAGTTGGATTAGCAGCAGCATTACCAACTCTTATATGACAAACATAATAATACTATTTCTAACTACCAAATTATACAGTACTTTTATTTAGTGGTATAGTGTTAAATTCAGATAAACCACCAAGTCGAATAGCACTTTTATCAGTAGCAGTAATTATATTATATATGTGACTGTACACTTATCAGCACTACGAGGTAGAACTGTGTGATGTTTCATATCACGAGAGTCAGTAGGACCACGTCTACCAACTCTCATAATATTTGTTCATTAGAACCCACCGATTCCCATCATGTTCATCGCCAGCATATTCAGCATTTGCTTAGCCTTTGGACATATCTCAATCTTAATAATATGATTAATGATAGTATCATGTCCAAGAGATTGTCCTTCAACATCAGAACTACTGAACGGATTCTTATAGATTTCATCCGCAGAAACTTCTTCCTGAACAAGGTCAACTTTAGCACCGGCAAGTATTACCTCAAGACCTTTAGGATTCTGAATAAGCTGATTAGCAGCCCAAGCTGTTTCATCATTATCCTTAAGAACGGATGCAATACTATAAGATGAAGCAAACACAGTAGCAGTTTCACCTTTAGTAAATACACCTTCTCCATCAGATACATATCCAGGAATACCACGTTCAAGACTAAGACTCACCATAACATAGTTGTCTTTAGGTGTAACAATACTACTGCGAACACGGATTCCAGCAATCTTATTACAACCTTTAGCAAGAAGCTCTGCAACTACCTGCTTATTAGTCTTAATCTTAGACACAACGACACCTTTGTCTTCATTAGTAGGTTCACCACCACCAATTACTTCGTTAACAACAGGATTTTCATTAGCATTTTCGGCTGCTTTACCATCTTTCAATTCTGCCATAGCAATATTAATTTATTTAGTTAGTAATAGAATTGGTCCGCCAACAGCAATAACATTTATATAGTTATCACCATTAACTCGCCGAGATTTATTTTGTTAGTGAATGAGTTGTGGATAAAGTGAAAGATTAAGATTATCTCTCACTATAATATCCAGCAAATGATATAATAATCTGACATTATATCACTTAAAGAACATAATCCAACACAAGGTTATTATGAAGATTATCATACAGATACAACCAGCTATCAGAGTAATCTCCGATAATCTGTTTCTATTAGGATTCGGCATACAGTTATAAGTATTAATGATTATACAAATGTTATCAGAGATACCATTATAACTTTTGGTTATGGGCTATAACTTATAGTTATAATAACTTTTGGTTATAATGAACCGTTGGAGTTATAACTTTTGGTTATAATGGAGATAATGTAGTCGCAGCTTGGATATGATGAAGTCTATGCTTATCAGCATTATCATGGGCATGATGAAGAGCATTATCACTAAGATGATTATCATAAGCATTATAAGAAGCATTATGAACATGATAAGATTAGGCATTAGAATCAGTATTATGAGAGTAAAGAGCAGTAAGAATAAAATAATAAGGATGATGAGGTTGGAGATGGGTAGGTTAGCGAGCTTGTCTGCTCGGCGAATCTCCCCTATCACCATCTCCATAACCATCCACATCTTCATCACTTTTCACCACCATCAACAGGAACATCATCCCAATTAAAGTCATCAAGTTCTGCTTTATTGGCAGTTCTACTCTTATTAAGACCAGTATTACCAAATATCTCAATGACTACATCCAGACTTACTTTACCCTCTTGTAACATATACTGTACTCGTTTGGCACGTTTACCTGTTCCACAATCTGCAATAAAATTACCATCAATATCGAAAATATAACCCAAAGTTCCTTGAGTAAGATTGCCTATATTGACAGCATATCCTTTAGCAATAGGTTGTATTGCACTATCAGCTATATCATCAAGCTCTTTTTGCAGCTTATCTTTATCAGCTTTAGTATGTTCAAGCTCTTCTTTAAGACCTACAATCTCATTATAAAGCTTAACATTATCACGTTCAAGATTAGCAACAATCTCATCTTTAGTAGCAACAAATGACTTATAAGCACCACTATTACGGACAATTTGCTCCATAACAGCATTGTTAAGAACAAGTTCAGTAGCTTCTGTCACTATAACAGTGTCACCGTTAGGACGTACAACAAGAGCAACATTTTCACATTCAATAGTAAATAGTTTCTTTTCCATAATGTTCAACTTTAGTTTTATTATTAATATTAGTATTATCACGATTAAGAATAGTCTTATCAGAACCACTCCGAGACTTATTTTGTACGTGAATGAGTGTTAGGATAAGGATTAGCATAATGAGTCGAACCTGTCACAATGTATCACATTGGCATATGAATTGGCATTAGCAGGTTTATCAGTAGTCTTATCAGAACGATTATCAGAACTACTTCGGGTTTTATTTTGTACGTGAATGAGTTTTGATAACGTTTGTAGTGAAGACCAGTTTCCCAGTCTCCACTACAATTCTATTTCCTGTCAAGTTCAATTCCAAGATAAACAGCAAGTCCAATACTAACAATAACACCAAGCATTGCTATTTCAGTACATCCTCTTTGATTGAACATCAACGTGCCCCACAGTACAACCAAGAGCACAACAATAAGTATGACAATATCTTTCATGATGATAATGATTTGTGGGAGCAGTGTCACCACCACTCCCAATGAATACTACAATTTGACACCAAACAACTTTGTGATGAACATCTGCTGACGTGTCATGTCTGTCACTTTCATGAAGTTCTCAACGAAGTGCTGAGCCACCAAGTATGACATCATCTCGTCCAACTTGACCTCGCTAATCTTGTAGAATATGGCATCATGGCTGTCAGCATCAGCTTCATCAGCTTTCTGAACAGCAGCCTCAACTTCAATAGTAGCATCAGTCAGTATGACATTGAGAACATTGACAAGTTCTTCAACACCACCAGCTTTGGCAGAATCAAGACGATAACCAAAGGCAGTAGTAAACTTGTCACCAACAGCTTGACGAACTTGTGCAGACAATGCTGTGAGCTGCATCCGCATCTGTTTGACGTTCTGTTGTTCAAAGGTAATAACTCCCTCTGCATCAACATTACGAACAAAGCCAAGAATATCATCAGCGATAGTGACGATAACTTTGCCAGTAAACTGTCCTTCAAACTTCTCCATTCTGATTGACTTAATTGTTGTTTTCATAACACAGTCCTCCTATGACTGCTACGACTTGATTAGTAATGACCATGTTTGCGTAGTACAACATGACCAGCAACATCAACGTGATGTGCCAGAATTTGTTTTGTTTGTGAATGAGTTTTGACATTCGCTCAACTATTCGTTTTTGGAAAAGCATGACGGGGGGATTCGATTCGAGAAAGAAGACCGGGGTGGTTCTTTATAGTAGGTTACCTCATCTACATTTATACTATAAATCCTATATACCCGTATCTCCATTCACATCATCTTCTATATTATCTTCCACATAAAAATCCTCATCATTTTCTCCGCTCACATCCTAATCATTCCCAATTCCCAAATCTTCAAGTTCTCCATCACATAAATATAAACCCTAAATACTATATACTCCTATACATCTATCTACATAAACTTCACCATATACTTTTGCCTCATTGACCAACTTAACTCTCATACTTCAAACAAGATAAGAATCTCCATCAACTCCTAAGCAAATATTCACGTTACTTCCAATCCATTCATTCCTTGAAACTCTTATATTCAAATCCTCATAAAAATCTCAATTATCTCCTATATTCCTATTCGCACATTCATCTCCATCAAAATCCTCATGACTCCTAAGTAGATTTTCACGTTAACAATCTCCACTATCTCTTATACTCTCAATAAGATAAAAATCAGCATCATCTCCAATATGAACATCAGCAGGATAATCGACAGATTAATTCCCAGCCACAACCGATCTTATATTGCCAGTATAATCCACATTATTATCACCATGACAATCTGGTCTATAATCACCACGACAAGTGGGTTTATAATTCCCAATACCAAGTGCCGCAATATTTGCCCATTCAGTTGGGCTTTTCCCCCGTAGAGGATGTGTAGGTATATCACCACCACAACCTGCTCTTATATCCCCATGTATATCTCCACGACAACC
>OJPS01000049.1_pt1 | contig 98168 bp, 87 predicted proteins | sample 1598551 | NCBI WGS metagenome assembly OJPS01 (sample SAMN03922488, study PRJEB24848) | human gut metagenome | isolation source: stool sample | host: Homo sapiens | place: Germany | collected 2011-05 | reverse complement strand
ACGCCGCATCCGTAAGGCGGCAAAGCCGCCAACGGCTGCGCAGTGAGCGCCGCTATAGACGTAATCGGTTTTACCATTGTAACGACAGTCTGTTTCTTGCGCCGGTGCGGTGCCGGGAAGGGTATGCCCGTCCCCTGCAGCGCGCTATAGATACCCCATATCACAAGCCTTATCCATCAAGCAAAAATTCCAGCAGCGCCAGCGGGTCCTGCGCATAGACGCTGATCTCCAGCAGGGTGCCGTCCGGCTCGAGCACGCCGAAGCTCGCGCCGGAGCAGCCCGCAAAATCGCCCTGCCACAGCCGCGCGGCCAGCACGTCCCGCGTCAGCTCCTCCCGGTAGAAGACCGGGAAGTTCCGGGTGTCCGGGTCGACGGCCACGCCGTCCTCGGGCAGGCGCAGGTCGTAGCGCGCCGTTTCGTCCGCGTGGACGAGCGCCGGGATCTCCGACGGATGGCTGACGGTGACCGTCAGGTTCTGCACATCGGCGCTCCAGCTGGCCGTCAGCCAGTCGCGGCCTTCGCCCAGCTCGCGGTGCGCGCGATCAAAGGGAAGGGCGACCGCCGTGGGGAGATAGCACCCAAAGCGCTCGTCGGCATAGGCCGCCTCCTCGTCCAGCTGCTCACTGCGCCAGACGGGAATGTCCGCCGTTTCGAGCTGATGCAGCTGCAGCACGCCGTCCGGCTCCAGCGACTGCGTGACGAGCCGCGCGGCAAGCTCCTGCAGCGGGGGAAGCTCCCCCTCCATCGTAATGCGCATGCCAACGGCGTCTGCGCCCTCACCGCGCACGAAGCTGACGACGGCGTGGGACGGCCCTGCGGCCGCTGCCACGGGGACGCCGTTGACCTCGCACGTTTCCTCAGCAGGCTCGGCCAGACAGGCGGGCGGCAGCTGCTCCGACGAAAGCTCGGCCGTGAGCGTGCCGTCCGCCGTCTGTACCGTCAGGCGCACGATCCACGGAACGCCGCTTCCGTCATAGATGACCTCGTTCTCCGCGTCCGTCAGCCAGAGCGTCTCCTGCCCCCAGATGGAGGCCAGCTGCGCCTCGGACAGCGTGCGGATAAAATAACCCTCCGGATAGCTGATGTCGGCAGCGGCGGCAGTAAGCTCCGTGCCGTAGACAAGCTCCGCAGGCTCCGGCATGGCCGGACCGCTCGCGGCCGTTGATTCGTTCGCCGTTGGCTCACTCGCCAGCGTGGGGACGGCCAGCGACGGCTGCGGCGCAGTCTTTTCCCACGGCCGCAGCCAGAGCAGTCCGCCTGCGGCCAACAGGGCGCAGGCCGCAAGCGCGCCCCAGCGGAGCGCCGGATGCCGGCGCGGCGCAGCCTCGGGCAGCGGCTTCAGCAGATCGTCGTCGATCTCATGGAAGGCATCATATAGATCCTCCGGTCTCATAAGAGTTCCTCCTGTTCCAGATAGTCCCGCAGGCGGCGGCGCGTGCGGTGCAGCGTCGTCTTTACGGTGTTTTCCCGCATGGAGAACCGGGCGGCGATGCCGCTCAGCGGCAGGGCGTAAAAATACCGCGCCAGAAAGACCTGCCGCTGACGCTCCGGAAGCGTGCGCAGAAAGGCGGAGAGCGCGCTGCGCAGGGCCTCTGCCTCCGCGCGGTCGGCCGGGCTTTCGCCGCCCGGCAGGCACTCCGCCAGCTCGTCGAGCGAGACGGCGACGATGCTGCCGCCGCGCTTCTGCGCATTCTGCGCGCGATAGCGGTTCAGCGCCGCATTGCGCGTCAGCTTGGCCAGATAGGCCGCCAGATGCACCGGCGCAAGCGGCGGAATGGCCTGCCATGCGGCCAGCAGGGCGTCATTCACGCATTCCTCGGCCGTTTCCGGGCCGGCGATCCGTGCTGCAAGGGCGGTCAGGCCGGGGCCGAGCTGCGCATAGGCTGCGGCAAGTCCCTCCTCATCGCGTGCGAGGAAGCGCTGCAGGATCCATGTTTCGTCCATTCTGTTCTCCTTCGGGTTTCGTCCGCGGCCGGGCCGCGGGGTTATGAGGCCTCTCACCCTATATGACAGAAAAGCCGCGCCGCAGGTTCCCGATTCGGGTCCTGCGGCGCGGAAATTTTTACGCTTTCTGCCTTACTCTTCCGGCATGGTCATGCACAGCCGCCGCAGCAGGCGGCAGGTCAGCTCCCACCAGGTCAGCCGTTCGACGGCCTCCGGCGCGATGATGGGGATCTCGGCCAGCGTCTCGCCGTTGGCGGAGATGGTCAGCGTGCCGAGCTGCTGGCCTGCGGCGACGGGCGCTTCCACCCGCTCGGCCAGCGTGACCGTGCGGGTGACGGCGGCCTGCAGACCCTTCTCAATGAGGATCGGCGCCGCCTGCTGCAGCTCCGGCTGCACGGCGGCCTTCTGCCCGAGCGTGACCGGGACCGGCTGCAGCGGCTCGGGCATCTCGGTCGAGACGAGGGCATAGTTGGCAAAGCCGTAGTCCAGCAGGGCCTTGGCGGAGGAAAAGCGGTCTGCGGAGCTGGCGCAGTGCAGCACGACGGCGATGAGCTCGATGCCGTCGCGCTTTGCCGAGGCGGCGAGGCAGTGCCCCGCGGCCGAGGTATAGCCCGTCTTCAGACCGGTCGTGCCCTGATAGAAGCGCACGAGCTTGTTCGTGTTCGAAAGGCCGAATTTCCCGCCGCGCACCGTGTCCATCCAGATGGTCGTGTAGTCGCGGATGCGGTCGTGCTTCAGAAGCTCCCGTGAGATCACGGCGATGTCGTGCGCCGTTGTCAGGTGTTCGGCCGCTTCCGGCGCATCGTCCAGCCCCGTGCAGTTGACAAAATTCGTGTCGAGCAGGCCCAGCTCCTGCGCGCGCTGATTCATCATGCCGACGAACGCGCTCTCGCTGCCCGCCACATGCTCCGCCAGCGCCGTGGCGCAGTCGTTTGCGGAGCTTACGACGACGGATTTGAGCATTTCGTCCATGCTCATCTCCTCGCCCGGCTCCAGATAGACCTGGCTGCCGCCCTTGGCGCAGGCGGCCTCCGAGGCGATGACGGTGTCGTCCCAGCCGATGCGGCCGGTGTCCAGCGCTTCCATGACGAGCAGCAGCGTCATGACCTTCGTCACGGACGCCGGGCGCAGCCGCTCCGAGGCGTTCTTTTCATAGAGCACCGTGCCCGTTGCGGCATCCATCAGGATGGCGGAGGGCGCGGCGATGTCCGGCCCGGCGGCACGGACGGGCGGCGCGGCGGCCAGCAGCATCGCGGCCGCCAGAAGGGCAGTCAGCCATTTTCGCATATCCATCAGCTCCCCAGCTTGGTTTCTTGGTACAAGCGTATGCGGGGAGAGAGACGCCCATGCGGCTTTTGTGCAGGAAGCCGGGCTCGCATCCGGCTCCATCAACTATCCATAGATTTTTCCCGATGATTCGACAGGTTTTTTGTAGAAATGGTGTATGATATCAGAAAAGAAAGATTGAAAATGCAGAATTCCTGTGTTAGAGTGAAAAGAAGACGGAAAATGCCGATTCAAAAAATGATGCGGGGTACGATCCTCCGAAAAGGAAAAAACGATTTCTATGCTCCGCCTGCCGGGCAGAGCTATCGCTGGAAACACTGGGTAACGGAACACGACATCAAAGTGTGCGTTGTCTGCAAGACGGCGCATGGAAAAATCTATGCTATGGATGAGACCGTGGATGCAGCGCCTCCGCTGCATTTCAATTGCCGCTGCGAAATATGCGCGATGAATTCCGTAATTGCCGGCTTTGGGACAAAAGACGGAACAGATGGTGGGATTGGTGGATAAAATATAATGGGAGACTGCCGGAGTATGATATTAGTTGGGAAGAAATGTATGCCCGCGGCTATAAACCCGGGAAACCACCTCGGAAATATGCACCGGACATGATGATTTACGGAGGGGTTTACAGTAACGATAATGGTCACCTCCCCTCTGCGCCGGGGAGAGTCTGGTATGAGGCGGATATAAACTACTACGAAGGACAAAGAAATCGGCATCGTATCGTTTGGTCAAACGACGGACTGATATTTGTTACATACGACCATTACGAGACGTTTTATGAGATCATATAGGGAGGGATTACCACATGGAAAACGACAAAACGTGCCCGGAGCATGTGACGGTTGACCTGACCGGGGTCGGCGGATGGGAAGATTTTTGGGGGCGTATCCAGACTGCATTTGTTTTTTCGGACGGATTCGGGAAAAACTGGGACGCCTTTTGGGACGTACTGTCAAAGGAGTGTCCGGCCGGTAAGGTAACGGTGGTCGGAGCGAATCGGCTTCCGGCGGCCTGGAAAAACTCGGCCGGAGTCCCGTTCCCTGAAATGATCCGCAGGATCCTGCAGCGAAATCAGGAATTCAGGGAAAAATTCAACGAGCCGTTCGACTACGAATTTGTCGATGCATAAAATGCTTGCCGCCATGGCAGCCGTTTACCGCAGAATTTTCTTCGCCTTGAGATAGCGCTCCTCCTCGGAGAAGACGCAGCCGCAGTATTTCTGAATGTACATGCCAAGCTCCCGCGCACGCTCCTGCCCGGCGCGGAACAGCGGGCGGAAATCGCGGTAGAGGAACGTCACGCCGTATTCGGCGGCGGCACGCTCTGCGACCTCGCGCAGCAGCTCGTGGTTCTGATACGGGCTGATGAACAGCGAGGAGGTAAAGGAATCAAAGCCGCCCTCTTTGGCCTCGTGCGCGGCGGCATACAGGCGCATGGAGTAGCACTTGACGCAGCGGCCGTCGATGTCCTCGGCCACGGCGCGGACAAAGGGGCGCAGGCCGTAGTCGTTGCGCTCAATGAGCGGCAGCCCGATGGAGGCGGCGTAGTCGCGCAGGCAGTTGCGGCGGCTGCGATATTCCGTGAAGGGGTGGATGTTCGGATTATACCAGTAGCCCGTGACGGCGTAGCCGTCCGTGCGCAGCACGTCGATACACTGGTTGGCGCAGGGCGCGCAGCAGATGTGAAGCAGGGTGTTCATGAAAGCAGCTCCTTTCTGTGCCTCCATTATACACGGCAGGCGGGTCTTGTGCAAGCACACAAAATCGGGCGTGGAAATTTGTGGAAAATTCCGGTTGCGAACGCATAAAAAATGTGGTAGTATGTATCAAATTCCACCCCCGCAGAAACCAGAAACGAAAGGATGTTGTGCATGGCCAATACCAACGAAACCTACGCCGCCCGGATCCAGCGGAAGCTGATGAAAAAGCAATATCTGGTCGAAGTCGCCACGGGCCGCCGGAAGGCAGATCTTGTGCTGAAGAATGCCTCTTACGTCAATGTGTTTTCCAATGAGCTTTGCCATGGGGATATTGCCGTGGCCAAGGGACAGATCGTCGGCATGGGCGACTATGCCGGTGAGGTGGAGTATGATGTCAGCGGCAAGATCGTTTGCCCCGGCTTCATCGACGCCCACATCCATCTGGAATCCTCGCTCGTCTCGCCCCGCGAGTTTGTCCGCGCCGTTTTGCCGCACGGGACCACGACGGTCATCACCGATCCGCATGAGATCACGAACGTCATGGGCACCGACGGCATTGATTATATGCTGCAGGCCACGGAGGGCCTGCCCATCGACGTGCGCTTCATGCTGCCGAGCTGCGTGCCCGCCACGCCGCTGGACGAGTCCGGCGCGAACCTCGACTACCGCGCCATCGACTCATTCTATGACCACGCCCGCGTGCAGGGCCTTGCCGAGATGATGAACTATGTCGGTGTCGTCGGCGGCGACAAGGAGGTCATCGCCAAGATCGTTGCGGCGCAGGCGCACCACAAGAAGATCGACGGCCATGCGCCCGGCCTGTCCGGCAAGGATCTGGCTGCCTATATCGCGGCGGGCGTCTATTCCGACCACGAGTGCTCCGATATGGACGATGCCATGGCGAAGCTGCGCAACGGCCAGTTCATCATGATCCGCGACGGCACGGCCGCCCACAACCTCGAGGCACTCGTCGATCTGCTCAGACAGCCGTATTACGACCGCTGCATGTTCTGCACGGACGACAAGCACCCGAGCGACCTGCTGGAAAAGGGCCATATCGACTATCTCATCCGCAAGGCCATCCACTACGGCATCGATCCCATCGTCGCCGTGAAGACGGCCTGCCACAACCCCGCCCGCTACTTCGCCCTGAACAACCGCGGCGCCATCGCGCCGGGCTATCTGGCCGATTTTGCGATCATCGACAATTTCGACGATTTTAATGTGGAGATGGTGTTCCGCAAGGGCATGCTGACGTGCAGCAACGGCGCGGTGCATGACTTCGAGGCCCCGCGCATCGAGGATTACCTCGTCGAGCGCGCGCACGACACGTTCCATGTTGCCCACCTGACGGCGGAGGACTTCCACGACGCCCGTCCGCGCGGCGTCATCGGGCTGGTCCCCGGCGAGATCGTCTCGACGGACGCGGGCTATGCCAGCGCCATCGACCCGGAGAACGACATTTTGAAGATCGCCGTCGTGGAGCGCCACAAGAACACGCACCACATCGGCATCGGCTATCTCAAGGGCTACGGCCTGAAGCGCGGCGCGGTCGCCACGTCCATCTCGCACGATTCGCACAACATCATCGTCGTCGGCGCGAATGAGGAGGACATGGCCTTTGCGGCCAACCGCATCGTCGAGAACCGCGGCGGCATCACCGTTGTGGAGAACGGGACTGTGCTCGGCGAGCTCGTCCTGCAGATCGCGGGCCTCATGAGCGAGGACAGCCTTGTCGAGGTCAACGACCAGCTGGAGGCTGCGAAGGAGCGCGCCTTTGAGCTGGGCGTGTCCCGCGGCATTGACCCGTTCATGACGCTGTCGTTCATGTCGCTGCCGGTCATCCCGGCCCTGCGCCTGACGACCCGTGGTGTCATCGACGTTATCAAGCAGCAATACATCTAAGGAACCTCTGAATCAATCGTCTGCGGTGGATGCCGGTTTAATCAGAGCTTCCCTAATTCCGCACATGCGCTTGCTGCATGGTGCGGTGCTGCCCCTGGCACATATTCGGAGGACGCAGACGCGTCCTCCGATTTTTTGCGCAGAGTGAACAAGCTCATCATGCAGACGGGACCTGCAAGGACTGCGCGGCGGCCAGATCGTTGTCAGCGCGGAGGATACGGCACTGATGCCGCGCAACAGCATCGGCCTGAAAGGCGGACGGCACGGTCGTCACCTTCGTCGCAGACGGCGACCAGCGCCCTGAAGAATGCCACCGTGAAGCTGACGCAGCTCAACACACAGTTTGGCGAGCCGACCGTTGCATTCGCGGCAGGCCGCATGGGGAGCGTTTTGCATTCTCCGGTTTGAATCTTCGCCGATGTGGATATGCTTCCCACAGGATATTTCAGAAGGGAAGGATCAAAATGCAAAAAAGCAGAGTGCAGCGCATCTGGGAGAATGCCGTGGTGTTCTACCTCGGCGGGATGTTCTACTGCACGGTGGAGCTGCTGTGGCGGCAGTGGACGCACGGGAGCATGTTCCTGCTGGGCGGGCTGTGCTTCTGGACGGTCAGCAGCCTCGGGCGGCGCGTGCGTATGCCGCTGCTGGCGCAGATGGCGCTGGGCGCGTGCATCGTGACGTTTTTTGAATTCTGGACGGGCGTGCTCGTCAACCGCGTGATGCACCTTGGCGTGTGGGACTATTCCGCCGCGCCGTTCAATCTGCTCGGGCAGATCTGCCTGCCGTTCACGCTCCTGTGGTTCCCATTGTGCGGCATCGGTATCCTGCTCGACCGCGGCATGCGCCGTGCCCTGTTCGGCACCCCGGCCCCGCAGCTGCGGTGGGTGTAGGAGGCCAAAAATGCCCGCCACGGCCGGTTGACTGTGGCGGGCATTTCGTGAATGCGTGTACCCTACGTTTTTTGCATATTCCGGTACAGAAAATAACACGGTGCAGCCTTTTTTGGGGGGCTGCACCGTGTTTTTCCGGGCTTCAGAGCGTTTTTTCCTCCGGCTCGTTCTGCGCGGGGTTGCACAGCAGCTGCAGACTGCTTGCAGCCATGGTCAGCAGCAGGGCGACCTGGATGCCGGCGTCGTTCGCGCGGCCGCACAGGCAGTCCACGATGGAGATGGCCGAGAAATAGACCGCGCACAGCGACCAGAACAGCGTGATGCGGCGCTTGCCTTTGCCGAAGCTGAAGCCTGCGAGCTGGAAGGCTGCCAGCATGCAGCTGATGGCGGCGAACAGGTGATAGACGAAGTCGTTGAGCGACGGATCGGTGCTCCACTTCTGGAAATTCACGATGAGGCGCACGACCAGATAGATGCTCACGACCATATACAGCAGCGGAGAGGGCTTCTCGTGCCGCAGGCACTTGCGTGCAAAGGCAACAAGCGTGACTGCGCACACGACGCCGAGCAGCGGGATGAGCAGGTTTATCGTCTTCTGCAGCTGCGTAAGGGCGAGGGCTTCGTCCTCCGTCTTCGGCAGGGATGCGTAGTAGAGCATGATGCCGCCGATCACAAAGCACACGGCCGAGGCGATGTGCAGGACATTCGGCAGCTTTCCGCCGGAAAAGATCTCCTCCCAGCGCGTCTGGCGGCGCAGCGGGCGGATCAGAACGGCCAGCGCGGCCAGCACGGCCACGCTCAGCACGGCGATGACGAGATAGAGGTAACGCCCCGGCAGGACGGCACCGTTGCTTTTGATATCGTTGCTGAGCTGCACCCAGCGCAGGATCGCTGCGAGCACGGCTGCGCCGCCGGTGATGCCGAGCAGTGCGGCTGCACGGGTGGACCCGAGTCTCTTCATGGTAATGGCCTCCCATTCAAACATTAGCCATTAAATTATAGCACAGCCGGGACAAAAATCCTATCCTTTTTGCTGGGATTTGGAAAAATCATGGCCATTCGCTTGACGGGGCACCCTGTGATAGGATATCATGAAAAAAGGAAAACGACAAGGAGGGCACAGCCATGGAGCAGAAGGAACTGCTGACCGTGATCGTGGCGGATGACGAGACGGAGCTCCGCGAAGCGGTGTGCAGCGTGATCCCGTGGAAGGAGATCGGCTTCCGCCTCGTCGGGAGCGCCGGGAACGGTCTTGATGCCCTGCAGCTCGTCGAGCAGCTGCAGCCGGATCTGCTGCTGACGGACATCCGCATGCCCTATATCAGCGGCGTGAGTCTGGCCCAGCAGGTGCGCGAGCTGCGGCCGCTGACGCAGATCGCCTTCCTGAGCGGCTATGACGACTTTGCCTATGCCCAGAAGGCCATTGAGTATAATGTCATCAGCTATCTGCTCAAGCCCATCAGCATGCGGGAGCTGACGGAGGCACTGGCGGAGATCCGCGGGAAGATTCGCCGGAAATTCGCCCGCCTGCTGCCGCAGAAGCCGGAAAAGAGCGGCTGGCGCGAGCTTTTGCTGCCGCTGCTGCTCGACGGCTTTGCCGAGGAGGCGCAGCAGGACGATCCCGCGCTGCTGGCCTCTCTGGTCGGCGCGGGCATTCTGGCTGCCGGGCAGGAGCGGTATTCTCTGACGGTCCTTGCCATCCGGCTGGAGCAGGACGGCAAGAACCGCACGACGCCGGACATGGCCTATACCGTGGACATGCTGCTTGGCAAGCTTTGCCGCAGCCGGAGCGTGTATTCCGGCGGACGTCTGCTGACGCTGCTGATCGCGGAGGAGGAGCCGCGCGGACTGGAGCTTGCCATCGACGAGCTGCGCCAGTCCTTCGCCCGTGTGCTGGAGCTGCGGGCGATCGTGGGCATCAGTCACCCGTTTACGAGCTTTTGCCGCTGCCACGCGGCCAGCCGCGAGGCGGTGGACGCCCAGCGCTTTGCGGGCGAGAGCGGCATCTATCACATTTCGCAGATCGCGGCGGAGAGCGGAACGGCGCAGACGGACCTCGGCGCCCTGCTCGCGCCGCTGGACAATCTGCTGCGCTCCGGCAGCCGTGAGGAGCTGGAAAAGCAGCTCGTGCAGAGCTTCGGCGCATCGAGCGGCACGGCGGAGAGCGACAGCGTGACGCTGCAGGTGCTGGCACTGGCCCAGCGCGTGCTGCACACGGCGGTCTCGCCGGGGGAGGCGGCTGCGCTGCTGCGCCGGTGCCGTATCCCGGAGCCGCTGTTTTCCATTTCACCCCCGCAGGAGCTGCAGCGGCGCGTCACGGCGCTGTGCCTTGCGGCGCGCGACCTGCTGGCCGAGCGGCGGCGCGACGGCGTGAGCCTGCTGTGCGCGCAGGCCATGGAGACCATTGAAAAGCAGTATATGGAGGAGGACCTCTCCCTCAGCGGCGTGAGCGAGCAGCTTCACGTCAGCCCGAACTACCTCAGCGCCAATATGAAGAAGTACGCAGGCGACACGTTCATGAACCTGCTTATCAAAAAGCGCATGGAGGTCGCCCACGCCCTGCTGACGACGAGCAGCCTGAAAATTTACGAGGTCGCGCGGCAGTGCGGCTATTCCGACCAGCATTATTTCAGCTTCTGCTTTAAAAAATATTACGGCGTTTCGCCCGCACAGCTGCGCCGGGCCGAGAGTGAGCGGGGAGGCGATGGAGCATGACGCGGAAAAGACGCGGCCTGAGCATGACATCCATTTTGGTGCTGGCGCTCGTCGGTACCATCACGGCCATCGTGCTGGGAGCCATGGCCGTGTTCCTGCAGACGTATCAGCGCTCGCTCATCCGGAGCGTGCAGACCTCTGCGCGCCAGTCCGTCGCCCAGGTAGGCAAGACGGTCGAGGACTATCTGGACGATGTCAACAGTCTCATGGAGCTGCTCGAGCGCAAGCTCGAGGATCCGCGGCAGGACCGGGACGACTTCTTTGCCGCCTTCCTGCAGATCCGGCCGGACGTTGTGGCCGTTACGACCTATGACGCGGCGGGCGGGCTTGTGGACTGCCGGTCGCGCGCGGCAAAGCGCACGGAGATTTATCAGAATCTTTCGTTTGATCCCGATAAAATGGACGCCTATGCCGGCGGCTATGTCTCCACGCCTCATGTGGCCTCGATCTTTCAGGGCTATTATCCGTGGGTCGTCACGCTCGTTGCGCCGCTCGATGCGCCGGGCCGCGAGGAATGGATCGCGCTGGACATCAGCTTCAGCAGCATTTCCGCCTACCTGAACGACGTCGGCATCGGCCAGCACGGCTACTGCTTCCTGATGGACCAGAGCGGCAACATCATCTATCACCCGCAGCAGCAGCTCATCTATTCCGACCTCAAGCGGGAGAACACATCGCTCATCGCGGGCCTGCCGGACGGCAGCAACGAGAGCGGCAGCATGATCTATACGCTCACCTCGCTGGAAAACAGCCATTGGCGCGTTGTCGGTGTGAGCTTCGTCGAGGAGCTCATCACCGAGAGCGTGCAGGAGGTCAGCCGCATTCTGGCCGCCTCCGGCATCGGTATCCTGCTGGCCGCCGTCATCATCAGCTTCGTGCTGTTCCGCACGCTTTCCCGCCCCATGCACGGCCTGACGGCAGCCATGCGTCAGTTCGAGCAGGATGCGGACAATTTCACCTATGTTCCGGTCGGCGGTGCGCGCGAGGTGCGCGTGCTGTCGGATTCGTTCGGGCAGATGGTCGTGCAGATCCAGCGCCTCATGGAGCAGGTGCGTGCCGAGGAGGTCAATCTGCGCAAGACGGAGCTGCGCGCGCTGCAGGCGCAGATCAACCCGCACTTCCTCTATAATACGCTCGACTCCATTGCGTGGATGTGCGAGCAGGGGAGAAATGCCGAGGCCGTCGAGATGGTCAATGCGCTGGCGCGGCTGTTCCGCATCAGCATCAGCCGCGGCCACGAGCTTATCCCCATCCGCAGCGAGCTGCAGCATGCCGAGAGCTATCTGCAGATCCAGTCCCACCGCTATAAGAATCAGTTTTCCTATTCCTTCGACGTGCAGGAGGAGTGCCTGGACTACCTGTGCAACAAGATCACGCTGCAGCCCATCATCGAAAACGCGATCTACCATGGCATCAACGGCCTTGTGGATGAGGGGGAGATCCGCATCTCGTGCCGCGCGGACGGGGACGATATCCTGTTTACCGTCGAGGATAACGGCACCGGCATGGAGCCGGAGCAGGTGCAGGCCATCCTGCGCAAGGAGCGCAGCGACCACACCGGCATCGGGATCAAGAACGTCAACGATCGTCTGAAGATCTATTTCGGACCGGCCCATGGCATTACCATTGACAGCGTGCCCGACGAGGGAACGCGCGTATATATCCGCATGCCGAAGGTGCCGGAGGAGGCAGAGTATGAAAAACGCTAAACGGCTGGCCGCACTTTTCCTGACGGCCGCCGTGCTTCTGACGGCGGGCTGCAGCCGCAAGACTGTCACGTCACAGAACTCCGTATGGTTCATCGCCAAATCCACGAACACGGAATTCTGGAAATCTGCCTTTGCCGGAGCGAACGCCGCAAAATCGGAGTATAACGTCGATCTGACGATCTGCGGGCCGGAGACGGAGGAGGATTACGAGGAGCAGAACCGTCTTATCGACGAAGCCGTCGCTGCCGGTGCAGATGCCATCGTCTATTCCGCCATCAGCTACACGAAAAACGCCGAGGCAATCACCCGCGCGGCCAAGCAGGGCCTGAAGATCGCCGTCATCGACAGCGACGTGGACTCCGACGGCGTCGGCGTGCGCATCGGCACGGACAATGTCGAGGCCGGGCGCATGGCCGGGCGCGCTGCCCTGCAGACGGACTGGGACAGCCTGACGGTCGGCATCGTGAACTTTGATCTCGGCAGCCGCAACGGGCAGGAGCGCGAGAGCGGCTTTCGCGAGGTGCTGGCGGGAGACCCGCGTGTGAAGGACATCTATACGATCAACGTCAACGCCGACGCCACGACGGCACAGGTCCGCACGGTGCAGCTCCTTGTGGAGCACCCGGAGATCAATGTGATCGTCGGCTTCAACGAGCCGATCGCCGTCGGCGCGGCCATGGCCGTGCACTCCCTTGGCCTCGCGGGCCGCGTGCGCATGGTCGGCTTTGATACGAACGTCAAGTGCATCGACCTGCTGCAGAGCGGGGCCGTTTCGGCCCTGATCGTGCAGAATCCCTATGCCATGGGCTACCTCGGGGTCGAGGCTGTGTGCAATCTGCTCGACGGGCAGACCTACCGCACGGCGGAGCTGCTCGACACGGCGACGCGCACCGTGACGAAGGAGACGATGTTCACCATCGAGAATCAGAAGGCACTGTTCTCATTCGGTTGACATATGCGCATTTTGCACAAATTCGACGCATTGTTTTTGACATCCAAAACAAAGAATGTGAAGTTTTCACCCTTCCTGCGTAAGAAATCTCATTGTTTTTTGTACAAATTCTGTTAAAATTTAATTACGCGGAACGGAGATTCCGCAGAAATTTATGGAGGATGAATGACAATGAAAAAACTTCTTGCGCTTCTTCTTGTCCTTGTCATGGTCGTTGCTCTGGTCGCCTGCGGCAGCAACGGCAACGAGACCGAGGCACCGACGGACGCTTCTCAGCCCGCTTCCGACGCCACTGAGAACAACGACAACACCGACAACAGCGACACCCCTGTGGGCACCGATCTGAAGGTCGCCGTGTTCTACTACACCTATTCCGACACCTACATCTCCAGCGTCCGCACCGCTCTCGATGCACAGCTGGACGCGCTGGGCGTTACCTATCAGGACTTCGACTCCAACGGCAACCAGACCACGCAGAACGAGGCCATCCAGACCGCAATCGCTGACGGCTATAACCTGCTGATCGTCAACATGGTCACCTCCGGTTCTTCCGACACCGCGAAGGGCATCATGGAGCTGGCCGGCGATGTGCCCGTTATCTTCTTCAACCGCGCAGTCGATGAGGACGGCGTCGAGGCTTCCGCTTCTGTCCTGAACGCTTATGAGAACATCGCATTCGTCGGCACCGACGCCCCCGAGGCAGGCCATCTGCAGGGCAAGATGATCGGCGAGTACGTCCTCGAGCACTATGACGAGCTCGACCTGAACGGCGACGGCAAGATCTCCTACGCCATGTTCAAGGGCGACGAGGCCAATGTCGAGGCTATCTACCGCACCCAGTACGGCGTTGAGGACGCCAATGCTGTCCTGACTGCCGCCGGCAAGCCCGAGCTTGTCTACTTCGATGCCAACAATACCTCCGGCTATCAGGTCGACCTGAACGGCCAGTGGTCCGCTGCTGCAGCACTCGATTACATGAACACGAACCTCTCGCAGTACAACGAGGGCAACAACAACATGATCGAGCTCATCATCTGCAACAACGACAACATGGCTGAGGGCTGCATCTCCGCTCTGGAGTCCGCGGGCTACAACAACGGCACCGGCAAGACCATCCCGGTCTTCGGCGTTGACGCCACCGATTCCGCCAAGGAGCTCATTGCCAACGGCAAGATGACCGGCACCGTCAAGCAGGATGCCGAGGGCATGGCTGCCGCCATCGCTCAGATCGCCAAGGCTGTCGGCGAAGGCACCGCTCTGAAGGACGCCGTCGCTGCTACGGCTGAGAGCAACACCGAGATGTACAGCGTCGCCGAGGGCGTTGCCACGAAGCTGTATGTCGCTTATGCTCCCTACACCGCGTAAGCATCGGACATAAAAACTCTGACTGATCGAAATCGAAAAGGGGAGGCTGCCGCAGGGCGGCAGCCTCCTTTTCAGATTTTCAAACAGGCCAAGGAAGTAAGGAGGACATGAAATGAATATGGATCAGGATATCTTGCTGCAGATGACGGATATCACGAAGACCTTCCCGGGCGTCAAGGCGCTCGATCATGTTTCTCTGACGCTGAAACGGGGAACCGTCCATGCTCTGATGGGAGAAAACGGCGCAGGCAAATCCACGCTGATGAAGTGCCTGTTCGGCATTTATAACAAGGACAGTGGAACCATCCTCCTGGAAGGCAAAGAAGTCAATTTCAAGAACAGCAGAGAGGCGCTGGACAATGGCGTGGCCATGGTCCATCAGGAGCTGAATCAGGCTCTGAAGCGCTCTGTTATGGATAATATCTGGCTGGGGCGTTACCCGAAGCATCTCGGACTGGTGGTCGACGAGACCAAAATGTACCGGGAGACCATGAAAATATTCGACGAGCTGGGCATCAATGTCGATCCGCACCGGATCATGAGCACGATGCCCGTTTCGCAGCGTCAGATGGTCGAGATCGCGAAGGCGGTCTCCTATCGTTCGAAGGTCATCGTATTTGACGAGCCGACCTCCTCTCTCACGGAGGACGAGGTCGAGCATTTGTTCCGAATTATCAACATGCTCCGCGACCGGGGCGTGGGCATCATTTATATTTCGCATAAAATGGCGGAGATCAAGCGCATCTCCGATGAGATCACCATCATGCGCGACGGTCAGTGGATCGCGACCCGCCCGGCTGCCGAGCTGGAGGTCAACGATATCATCCGCCTGATGGTCGGCCGTGAGCTGAACAATCAGTTCCCGCCGAAAACGAACAAGCCGGGCGAGCCCTTCCTGAAGGTCGAGCACCTGACGGGCCAGTATAACGGCCTGCGCGATGTGAACTTCACGGCGCGCCGCGGCGAGATCCTCGGCCTGGCCGGTCTGGACGGCAGCGGCCGCACGGAGACGCTCGAGTGCATCTTCGGCGTGATGACCCGCAAGGACGGCGTCATCACCCTCGACGGCAAGCCCTGCCGCAACCGCAATGCGCGCGAGTCCATCAAAAACGGCTTTGCCCTGCTGACGGAGGAGCGCCGCTCGACCGGTATTTTCTCCATCCTGAATATCCGGGAGAATACGGTCATTTCCAGCCTGAAAAAGCACCGCCGCGGCATCTGGCTGAGCAACCGCTCCATGAAGAAGGATACGCAGTGGTCCATTGATGCCATGCACACCAAGACGCCGTCTCAGGAGACGAAGATCCGCAGCCTCTCCGGCGGCAACCAGCAGAAGGTCATTCTCGGCCGCTGGCTGCTCACCGACCCGGACGTGCTGCTGCTCGACGAGCCGACGCGCGGCATCGACGTCGGCGCAAAGTACGAAATTTATCAGCTCATCATCGACCTTGCCAACCGCGGCAAGACCGTGCTGATGGTCTCGTCCGAGATGCCGGAGCTTCTGGGCGTCTGCGACCGCATCCTTGTCATGTCAGGCGGCCGCCTTGCCGGTGAAGTGGATGCCAAAACGACCAGCCAGGAAGAGATCATGCGGCTGGCAGCAAAATACGTTTAAGGGAGGGCCTCGGTCATGGCAAATCCTGTGACAAAAATTCGCAATACGGCTGCGGACTACCGCAAGCTGGACGGGCGCGACAAGCGCCGCTTCTGGACGGACGGCATTCTGAACAATGCGCTGTACATCCTGATGGCGATCTTCATCATCTACACCGCCATCGTCAACCATAACTTCCTGAAGATCGGCTCCATCACGAACATCATCTCGCTGGCCGCTGCGTCCCTTCCGTTCGCGCTCGGCGTTGCGGGCTGCATCGTCCTGACGGGCACCGACCTTTCCGGCGGCCGTGTCGTCGGCCTGTCCGCCGCCCTTTCTGCCGCCCTGCTGCAGAAGACGGACCTTGCCCGCAGAATGTTCAGCTGGATGCCGAACATCCCCACCTGGGCCGGTATCTGCATCGCCATTCTTGCGGTCATCGCCATCGGTGCGATCATCGGCTTTGTCAACGGTTTCTTCGTTGCAAAGTTCAAGCTGCATCCCTTCATCGTCACGCTGGCCACGCAGCTCATCACCTATGGCCTGATCCTCGTGTTCTTCATGCTCAACGATAACAACGGCCAGCCGCTGTCCGGCCTGTCCGACGGTTATTCGAGCTTCATCAAGGGCAAGATGATCTCCATCGGCGCTGTCAGCCTGCCGTGGTATGTGCTTTATGCCATCATCCTGCTTGCCATCACCTGGTTCCTGTGGAACAAGACGACGTTCGGCAAGAACATGTTCGCCGTCGGCTCGAACGCCGAGGCGGCCAATGTCTCCGGCGTGAACGTCTTCCGCACGACGGTCCTTGTCCACACGTTCGCCGGTGTGATGTACGGTCTGACCGGCTTTATCGAGGGCGCGCGCATCAGCTCCATCACGCAGTCCACCGGCCTGAACTATGAGTGCGATGCCATTGCGGCCTGCGTCATCGGCGGCGTTTCGTTCGTCGGCGGCACCGGCAAGATCAGCGGCATCGTGCTCGGCGTTCTCATCCTGCGTATCATCTTCGCTGCGCTGACCTTCCTTGCCATCGATTCCAGCCTGCAGTACATCATCAAGGGCCTCATCATTCTGGTCGCCTGCTCTCTGGATATGCGCAAGTACCTCGTCAAAAAGTAAAGACAACAGCTGCTCCTCCGGGCCTCCTGCCCGGAGGAGTTTTTATATTAAAAGTTGGGGCGGGGCATGCCCCGCCCGTCCGCGAAGCGGCAATCGGCTCGCTAATTCGGCGCAGCGCACCATTCTCAACGCCGCGTTTCCCCAATGTGTCATTGCGAGGAGCGAAGCGACGTGGCAATCTCGCAGTACCCGGTCGAATAGCAGAAAGGCTGCGGCGAATACAGTAACTTTACGCTGCGGGGCGTCGAGGACGCCGCCCCCTACAACGCCCGCCCGGAAGCCTCGCAAAATTTTCCGCTTTCTACTTCCTGCATGCCCCGTCCCTGCAGGGCTCCCATAAGCCGCCTCTTGCTTTTCCGCACGGATTCTGTTACAATAGGCAGACTGTGAAGAAAAAGATAGAAAGAATAGAGGAGGAAAGAGGCGTGCATTCATCGCTCAGAAAGAAATACATCGGCAATGCGGCGTTCTATAAAATGGCGCTTGCCGTTGCGATCCCCATCATGATCCAGAACGGCATCACGAACTTCGTCAGTCTGCTGGACAACATCATGGTCGGCCGCGTCGGCACGGAGCAGATGACCGGCGTTGCCATTGTCAATCAGCTCATTTTCGTGTTCAACCTTGCCATTTTCGGCGCGGTGTCCGGCGCGGGCATTTTCGGCGCGCAGTATTACGGCAAGGGCGACTGGGACGGCGTGCGGCAGACATTCCGCTTCAAGCTGCTCGTCTGCACGGCCCTTACGGTGCTCGGTGCGGGCATTTTCCTGCTGTTCGGCGAGGACCTGATCCTCCTGTACCTCAAGGGTGACGGCTCCCCGGAGCAGATCGCGGCCAGCCTCGGCTATGCAAAGGAATATCTGCTCATCATGCTCGTCGGCTTTATCCCGTTTACGCTGGCGCAGTGCTATTCCGGCACGCTGCGCGAGACGGGCCAGACCGTCGTGCCCATGGTTGCGGGCGTCGTGTCCGTTGTGGTGAATCTCTGCTTCAACACGCTGCTGATCTTCGGCTATCTCGGCTTCCCGCGGCTCGGTGCCTCAGGCGCGGCCATTGCCACGGTCATCGCGCGCTTTGTCGAGGCGGGCGTCGTCATGCTCTGGGCGCACCGCAATCCGGAGCGCGTGCCCTATCTGCGCGGCGTGTACCGCTCGTTCCACATTCCGGCTGCGCTGGCCCGTGCCATTGCGAGAAAGAGCATCCCGCTCCTGTTGAACGAAACGCTCTGGGCAGCAGGTATGGCGCTGCTGGCGCAGTGCTACTCTGTGCGCGGCTATGATGTTGTCTCGGCCTATAACATCTGCTCGACCGTCTCGAACGTGTTCAATGTCGCCTTTATGGCCATGGGCAATGCCGTCGGCATCCTCGTCGGCCAGCTGCTCGGCGCGGGGAAGATGGAGGAAGCCGTCGATACAGACCGTAAGCTCATCACGTTCTCCGTCGGCATCTGCATCGTGCTCGGCGGCCTGATGGCCCTTGTGGCCCACCTGTTCCCGCAGATCTATAACACGTCTGACAGCATCCGTGACCTTGCGGCCGCGTTCATCCGCATCTGTGCGCTGTGCATGCCGATCAATGCGCTGGCCAACGCCTGCTATTTTACCCTGCGCTCCGGCGGCAAGACCTTCGTGACGTTCCTGTTTGACAGCTTCTATGTCTGCGTGCTGACCGTGCCGATGGCCTTTGTGCTCAGCCGCTTCACCGGCCTGCCGATCGTGCCGCTGTTCCTCTGCTGCCAGCTGGCCGATATCGGCAAGTGCGTTGTCGGCCTCATCATGATCCGCCGCGGCGTCTGGATCCAAAACATTGTCGGAAAGGAGGCGGCCTGAGTGAAGCGCGATACCCGCTATTATCAGCAGCATGGCCTGCTGCGCATTTTCCTGTCGTATTTCGGTCCGCACCGCCGTCTGTTTCTGCTGGACATGCTCTGCGCGCTGTTCATCGGCGCGGTCGATCTCATCTTCCCGCTCATCTCCCGCCGTGCGATCAACACGATGCTGCCCGCGCACGCCTACCATACGTTCTTTGTCGTCATGGGCATCATGGCGGCGGCGTACCTCGTGCGCGCGTTCTTCTATTATATCATCGCCTATTACGGCCACACGTTCGGCATCCGCGTGGAGGCCGATATCCGCCGCGACCTGTTCCGCCACATGCAGAGCCTCGGCTATGAATTCTATGACCACAACCGCACCGGCCAGCTCATGAGCCGCCTGACGACGGACCTGTTCGAGATCACGGAGCTGGCGCACCACGGCCCGGAGGACCTGATGATCTCCCTGCTGACGATCGTCGGCGCGCTCGCCGTCATGTTCACGATCGAGTGGCGGCTGGCCCTGGTCGTGTGCGTCATCCTGCCGATCCTGCTTATCGTCGTCATCACGCGCCGCCGGAAAATGAGCAGGGTCTCGCGCGGCGTGAAGAAGCGCACGGCGGCCATCAACGCTGAGATCGAGTCCTCGCTCTCCGGCATCCGCACGTCGAAGGCCTTCGCGAACGAGGCCGTGGAGTTCGGCAAGTTCAGCGAGGCCAACGACCGCTTCAAGGTCTCGAAGCGGGAGTTCCACCGCGAGATGGGCATTTTCTCCGGCTCGCTGGAGTTCTTCCTCTCGATCCTGAGCGTGGCCGTTATCACCGTGGGCGGCACGCTCATCATGCAGGGCCGGATGGATCTGGTCGACCTGTTCACGTTCTCCCTGTATATCTCCACGTTCACGAGCCCCGTGCGCAAGCTCGTGAATTTCGCCGAGATGTTCGCCAACGGCTTTGCGGGCCTCGGCCGCTTCGTCGAGCTGATGCGCACGGAGCCGAAGCTGCGCGACGCGCCGGATGCGAAAGCGCTCGGGCATGTCCGCGGCTCGATCGACGTTGAGGACGTCTCGTTCTCCTATGAGGAAAATCAGGAGGTGCTCGAGCACGTCACGCTGCACGTCCGGCCCGGCGAGACCGTTGCGGTGGTCGGCCCGTCCGGCGGCGGCAAAAGCACGCTGTGCCGCCTGATCCCGCGCTTTTATGACGTGACGTCCGGCCGCATCTGCATCGACGGGCAGGACGTGCGCTCGGTCACGCAGGAGTCCCTGCACCACGCCATCGGTGTCGTGCAGCAGGATGTGTTCCTGTTTGCCGACACCATTGCGAACAACATCCGCTACGGCCGCCCGGACGCTACCATGGAGGAGATCCGGGAGGCGGCGCGGCAGGCGGAAATTTATGACGATATCATGGCCATGCCCGACGGCTTCGACACCTATGTCGGCGAGCGCGGCACGCTCCTGTCCGGCGGGCAGAAGCAGCGCGTGTCCATCGCGCGTATTTTCCTGAAGAATCCGCCTATCCTGATCCTGGACGAGGCCACGAGCGCGCTCGACAGTGTGACGGAGTCGAAGATCCAGCACGCGCTCGACCATCTGGCCGAGGGCCGCACGACGCTCATCATCGCCCACCGCCTTTCGACCATCCGCAGCGCCTCGCGCATTCTTGTCGTGGCGGACGGCCGCATCTGCGAGCAGGGCACGCACGAGGAGCTTATGCGCCTCGGCGGCCTGTATGCGACCCTGCGCAGCACGCAGGACCTCGGCAGCGCGGAATGACCTCTGTGAATGCCCAAAAGATACCCGATAAAATGTGAACTTTTTTGGAAGGACCGTCGAAAATGGGATATTTGCTTGCTATTATGGTAAAATCCTGATATAATAGCGGAAATGCGGTCGACGTAACGCCCCGTCCTTGGACAGCGCGCCGGAAATCTTGCCGAAAACGCTCATTACGACGTATTACGAGAAAATCAGGACCGCAATCCGGATTCCCATCCGCCTGTACGGCGGCATAGCATGGGAAAAACGAGAGGATGATACTGCTTTGAAGACTGCACACCGCGTGGAGCCAGCCATTACCCACTTCGCCATCAGCGGCGCTCCGATCACCTGCGAGAAATACGGCCATGGCCACATCAACTGCACCTATCAGGTCAAGACGGACGACGGGCACGCCTATATTCTCCAGCGCATCAACCGCTATGTGTTTGCCGATCCGAAGGCTGTGATGGAGAATGTCGGTGCCGTGACACAGTACCTGCGGGAGCGCGCAGAGGATCCCCATGAGGTCCTGAATTTTATTCCGGCCGATACCGGGGTATACTATCATATCGATGAGGCGGGCGAGTACTGGCGCTGCTATGAATTTGCCGACGGCATCTGCCTTGAGGCCCCGGAGTCCGACACCGACTTCTATGAGAGCGCCATCGCCTTCGGCCGCTTCCAGGAGATGCTGCGCGAGTTCCCTGCGGAGACGCTCCACGAGACGATCCCCCTGTTCCACAACACAACGAACCGCTACCGCATCTTCCGCAAGGCCCTGCAGGACGATCTCGCGGGCCGCGCGGCGGGCGTGCCGGATGATATCCGCTTCGCGCTCGACCGCGAGCAGGAGGCGGGCACGCTCTGCAGCCTGCTCGACAGCGGCGAGCTGCCGCTGCGCGTCACGCACAACGATACGAAGCTCAATAACGTCCTGTTCGACCGCCGGACGCGCAAGGCGCTGTGCGTGCTCGATCTCGACACCGTCATGCCCGGCTCGTCGCTGTATGACTACGGTGATTCCATCCGCTTTGGTGCGGCGACTGCGGCCGAGGATGAGAAGGACCTTTCGAAAATGGGCATCAATCTGCACCTGTTCCAGGTCTACACGGCGGGGTATCTCGCCGCCTGCAAGAGCCTGACACCCAAGGAGCTGGAGCTGCTGCCGCTCGGCGCGAAGATCATCACGCTCGAGCTGGCCGTGCGCTTCCTGACCGACTATCTCGACGGCGACCGCTATTTCCGCGTCGCCTATCCCGAGCACAATCTCGTGCGCGCCCGTGCGCAGATGAAGCTGGTGGCCGACATGGAGGCCCACTGGGACGAAATGCAGGCCATCGTCGCAGAAGAAGCGGCAAAGCGAAACTGAGGAGGAGCTATGCAGTATTTAGGCGTTGAATATTCCGTCAAGCATATGCCGGAGCTCGATCCGGACTTTATCCCCTTCGGCGTGTGGCTCGAGGCCTATGCCAGGGGCGCGGAAAAGCCCCTGACCATCGCGCTCGAGCGCGATCAGGGCAAGATCTCCGTCCGTGAGACGAAGATCCACGGCACGCCGGAAATGGCCGAGGCCGATTATCGCTATGTCGAGCGCTATGTGAAATTCCTGCTGTGGTCCATCGGCGGCTTCCGCATCTGGATCTGCGGCGACAGCGCGCTGGCGCAGCGCCTGCAGCGCGCCTATACCCTCACGGGCGAGCGCGCGTTCGACGTTCAGTTCATGCAGGATGTGTATGAGGTGCCGTTCGAGGTCATCGACTGCACGCCGGAGCAGCTGCCGCAGGCCAACGAGTCCTCCGTCGCCATCGGCGGCCATATGGAGGGCTGCCGCATCGGCTTTGACGCGGGCGGCTCCGACCGCAAGGTCTCTGCAGTCATCGACGGCAAGACCGTCTATTCCGAGGAGGTCGTCTGGCACCCGAAGACGGAGCCGGACCCCCAGTATCATTTCAACGGCATCGTCGAGGCGTTCCGCACGGCCGCATCCAAAATGCCGCGCGTGGACGGCATCGGCGTTTCCTCCGCCGGTGTGTTTATCGGCAACAGCCCGATGGTCTCCGCGCTGTTCCTGAAGGTCCCGCGCGAAAAGCGCGAGCTTGTCAAGACGATCTATGACCGCGCGGCCAGAGAGATCGGCGATGTGCCGATCGTCGTGGCGAACGACGGCGACGTGACGGCGCTGGCCGGGGCCATGGGCCTGGAGTGCGGCTCCGTTATGGGCATGGCTATGGGTACGTCCGAGGCCGTCGGCTATGTCGACGCCGAGGGCAAGGTGCTCGGCTGGCTTAACGAGCTGGCCTTTGCGCCGGTCGACCTCTTTGAGGACGCCATGGCGGACGAGTGGTCCACGGACATCGGCGTCGGCTGCAAGTATTTCTCGCAGGATGCCGTCATCAAGCTCGCGCCGCGCGCCGGCATCGGGCTGGATCCCGCGCTCACGCCCGCTGAAAAGCTCAAGGTCGTGCAGAACCTCATGGAGAAGGGTGACAGTCGCGCCCGCCGGATCTTCGCTTCCATCGGCGCATATCTGGCCCATACGCTGAAGCTGTACTGCCGCTTCTACGACGTGCACCACATGATCGTGCTCGGCCGCGTCATGTCCGGCCTCGGCGGCAGCGTCATTCTCGAGACCTGCCTGTCCATCCTGAACGAGGAATATCCGGAGCTTGCGCAGAAGGTGCGCGTCATGCTGCCGGATGAAAAAACGCGCCGCGTCGGCCAGTCCGTGGCGGCGGCCAGTCTGCCGGAGCTGCGCAAAAACGCCTGAGCCCGGACGGAGGGAGAAATACCATGCAGTTTCAGAATGCAATGATCTATACGGAGAAATTCCGCTTTGAGCACGGGGCCTTCGCCGTGGAAAACGGCCGCTTCGCGCGTGTGCTGGGCCAGCCGGGCCCGGACGCCGTCGATCTGCACGGCGCCTATGTCATCCCCGGCCTGCTCGATATCCACACGCACGGCAACTCCGGCGCGGATTACTCCGACGGCAATTGGGACGACTATGTCCGCATGGCGCGCTACAGTGCCAGGAACGGCATCACCTCCATTGCCCCCACGACGCTGACCCTGCCGTATGAGACGCTGGCTGCGGCCTTTGCCACGGCCTACCGCATGGCGGACGAGCGCCCCGCGGGCTGCGCCGTCGTGCGCGGCGCGCATATGGAGGGACCGTTCTTCAGCGAGAAGAAAAAGGGCGCGCAGAACGCCGCCTATCTCCGTGAGCCGGACTTTGAGGCGTTCAGCAAGCTCTTTGCCGCCGGCAACGGCATCGTCCGCATCGTGGACGTCGCACCGGAGCTGCCCGGTGCAGCGGAATTTGTGCGCAAGGCAAGCAAGCAGTGCACCGTCTCCATCGCGCACACGGACGCGTCCTATGACGATGCCGTCTGCGCCATTGAAGCAGGTGTCACGCACCTGACACACCTGTATAATGCCATGCCCGGCATCCACCACCGCAAGCCCGGCGTCATCCCGGCCGCGGTCGAGAACGAGCAGGTGAGCGCGGAGCTCATCAGCGACGGCCAGCATGTCCACCCCGCCTCCGTGCGGCTGGCATTCCGTATGTTCGGCCCGGCGCGCATGGTGCTCATCTCCGATTCGCTGCGCTGCTGCGGCATGCCCGACGGCGAGTATGAGCTGGGCGGCCAGCCCGTGTTCCTGCAGGGCGGCGTGGCCCGCCTGTCCGACGGGACCATCGCAGGCTCCGCTACGAATGTCTATGACTGCATGCTGCGTGCCATTTCGTTCGGCATTCCGCGCGAGGATGCCGTCCGCGCCGCGACCTATAACCCCGCCCGCCAGCTCGGCTGCCTGGACGAGGTCGGCTCCATCCGCGACGGCAAGCAGGCGGATTTCGTGATCTGCGATGCCGAGCTGAACCGCCGTGAGGTCTGGCTGGCCGGAGAAAAGCTGGCCTGAAAAAAGCACCGCCCTGAGAAGCAGAAATGCTTCTCAGGGCGATTTTTATGCTACCTCTTCCCCGCTTGGCGTCAGAATGACGACGCGCAGCGGGATATCCCGGCCGGAGGCGGCGAGCGCGGTTTCCACGGCGTGGGTCAGGCCGCCGCAGCACGGTACCTGCATCCGCACGACGAGGACGGAGCGGATGTCGTTCCGGCGGAACAGCTCCGTGAGCTTTTCGCTGTAGTCCACGGCGTCGAGCTTCGGGCAGCCGATCATGGCGATGCGCCCGGCAAGATAGCGGCTGTGGAACTGCGCGCAGGAAAATGCCGTGCAGTCCGCAGCAATGACAAGGTCCGCACCCTGCAGATAGGGGGCCGAGGTGCTCAGCAGCCTGATCTGCACGGGCCAGTTCTGCAGGGCGGAGGCGGCTCCGTCCTGTGCGGGCGCGGCGGATGGCGCAAGGTGCATGGCCCGCGCACCGGGGCAGCCGCCCGCCGGGACTTTTGATGCTTTGGCGGCCTGCACGGCGGCCTCGTCATAGGCAGGGGCCTCGCGCTCCACAAAGCGGATGGCGTCGGCCGGGCAGGCGGGCAGGCAGTCACCGAGCCCGTCGCAGAAATGCTCACGGGCCAGCGTCGCCTTGCCGTTCACCATGGCGATGGCGCCCTCGTGGCAGGCTTTCGCGCACAGGCCGCAGCCGGTGCAGCGTTCTTCGTCGATTTCAATGATCCGTCTGATCATGGGTGTTATCCTCCGATTTGCGTAACTTTCGGTTGGCTTTCTGCCGTTCGGCAATGGCCATCATCTGCTCATACATTGCGTCGCCCACGCACTGGCGGGCATATTTGCACCACTGCACGCAGCTGAGCGTGTCGTTATAGACCACAAAGCCGCAGTGCTCGCACACGGCCTGCGTGTCGCAGGTGAACAGCTCGATCTCGCTGCCGCACTGCGGGCAGACCTTCTCCAAAATTTCGGGCGTGCGGGGCTTTCCCTGACATCCTTCCAGAATCATGGCATTCCCTCCTGTTCATATCTATTTTAACAAATGCAGGCGGAAAGTCTGTTGGAATGCCAACGAAACCGAAAAACTGCGTGTCTGACCCGTGGACAATATCCGAAAAATGTGCTATGATGAGCAAAAAAAGGAGGCTATTGTTATGCGTGTTTTAGAAGGACTTCAGCCTGCGGCTGCGTTGGGCTTTTTTGAGACGCTGTGCGCCATCCCACACGGCTCGCGCGACACGAAGGCGATCTCGGACTACTGCGTCCGCTTTGCGCAGGAGCGCGGCCTGAGCTGGCAGCAGGATGCGTCGAACAACGTTATCATCCGCAAGCCGGCCAGCCCCGGCTATGAGGATCATCCCACCGTGATCCTGCAGGGCCATCTCGATATGGTCTGCGAGAAGGATGCGGACTGCGACATCGATTTTGCAAAGGACGGCCTGCGTCTGCGCCATGATGATACCTATATTTTTGCCGACGGCACGACGCTCGGCGGAGACGACGGCATTGCCGTGGCCTATGCGCTGGCGGTGCTGGATTCCGATACGCTGAAGCACCCGCCCCTCGAGGCGGTGTTTACCGTCGACGAGGAGATCGGCATGCTCGGCGCGGCAGCCCTTGATATGAGCGGCCTGCAGGGCTGTGTGCTGCTGAACATCGACTCTGAGGACGAGGGCATCCTGACCGTCAGCTGCGCCGGAGGCGCGACGTCCTGTCTGACCGTTCCCGTCAAGCGTGTTCCTGTGCAGGGGAACGCATGGCGTGTCGGTGTGCGCGGTCTGACCGGCGGCCACAGCGGCGTGGAGATCAATAAGGGCCGCGCCAATGCCAACAAGGTCCTTGCGGCGGCGCTGCAGGGCCTGCCCGTCACGCTGTGCTCCATCGCGGGCGGCAGCAAGGACAATGCCATCCCGCGTGCGTCCGAGGCCGTCGTTGTCAGCGAGGCGGACGATTTTGCCGCGCTGTTTGCAGCGAATGCGGCCAAGGCCGCCCTGCCGGAGACGGAGCAGCATGCGGAATTCTACTGCGAGCCTGCCGAGGCGGGCGAGATGCTGGTCGAGAGCGAGGCCGTGCTCGGCCTTCTGAACGCCGTGCCGAACGGTGTGCAGGCCATGAGCAGCGACATCCCCGGCCTTGTGCAGACCTCCCTGAACCTCGGCATCCTGACGACGGACGCCGATGCCGTGCGCCTGACGTTCTCGGTGCGCAGCTCCGTGAACCGCGAGAAGTTCGGCCTCATCGATCAGCTCAAGGCGCTGGCGGCCCGCTTCGGCGGCAGCTACAGCGAGACTGGCGAGTACCCCGCATGGGAGTACCAGAAGGATTCCCGCCTGCGCGAGGTCATGGTCGAGGTGTTCGAGGCCCAGTACGGCCGCAAGCCGGTCGTGGAGGCTATCCATGCCGGTCTGGAGTGCGGTATTTTCTCCGACCGCCTGCCCGGCCTGGACGCCGTCTCGTTCGGCCCGCAGATGCATGACATCCACACGTCGCGCGAGAGGCTCGACATCGCCTCGACGGCGCGCACGTGGGAGTATCTCGTGGCGGTGCTGGAGCGCCTGTGATGAAGGTTTTTGACGCCCACTGCCACATTTACCCGGCAAAGATCGCCCGCAAGGCCGCCCAGACCACGGCGGCCTTCTATAACTACACCGGCGAGACGCTCGACGGCACGGTGCAGACGCTGTTCGCCCACGGCGGCGGCATTACCAAATTTCTTGTGCAGTCCGTAGCGACGCGGCCGGATCAGGTGCAGCATATCAACGAGTTCATCGCCCGCGAGGTCGCGCAGTTCCCGGACCGCCTGTACGGCTTCGGTGCGCTGCACCCCGATTCGCCGACGCTGGAGGAGGATATCGCCCACCTGCGCGCTCTGGGCCTGCACGGCGTGAAGCTGCATCCGGACATCCAGGGCTTCCGCCTCGACGATCCGCGCTGCTTTGCGCTGGCGGAGCAGTGCGAGGGCGTGCTGCCCCTGCTCCTGCACACGGGAGACAGCCGCTATGACTTCTCCAATCCGAACCGCCTTATCCCGCTGCTGCGGCGCTTCCCGCGCCTGACGGTCATCGGCGCGCATTTCGGCGGCTATACGATCTGGCAGGAGGCCGCGCGGCAGCTTGCCGGACGCTTTGAAAACCTCTGGGTCGACTGCTCGTCGTCGTTCTTCGCCATGGACGTCGCCGCCGGGCGCGCGCTTATCGACGCCTACGGTGCGGACCGTGTGCTGTTCGGCACGGATTACCCCATGTGGGATCCGCAGCACGAGCTGGCGCGTCTGCGCGGCATGCACCTTGCGCCGGAGACGGAGCGGAAGATCCTCTATGACAATGCTGCTGCCCTGTTTGGGCTGGAAGGAGAGAACTGATATGCTGCGAGTGGGTACCGTCGGGACAAGCTCGATCATGCGGACCATTCAGGAGGCTATCCGTCTGACGGACGGCATGGAGTGCCGTGTGGTCTATTCCCGCACCGAGGAGCAGGGCCGCGCCTTCGCGGCGGAGATGGGCGTGCCGGAGCACTGCACGGACTATGCCGCCATGCTGGAGCGCAGCGACCTTGACCTCATCGACATCGCCTCGCCGAACCGCTTCCATGTGGAGCAGGCCCTTGCCGCGCTGGAGCACGGCAAGCACGTCATTGTGGAAAAGCCCGCCGCCGTGACCCGCGGCGACGTGCAGCGGCTCATCGACGCCGCGCGCGCAAACGGCGTGTACTTCTTTGAGGCCATCACGACGCTGTTCATGCCGCAGTACGAGGCCTGCCGCCTGCTGCTGCCGAAGCTCGGGCGCATCGAGCAGGCGCACATCACCTATGCGCAGTATTCCTCGCGCTACGATGCCTATCTGCGCGGCGAGAACCCGAATATCTTCAACCCTGCCATGCAGGCCGGTGCGCTCAACGATATGGGCGTTTACTGCGTGCATATGGCCGTCGACCTGTTCGGCGCGCCGCAGGACGTCCGGTATCTGGCGGAGCTCGGCCCGAACGGCATCGATCTGGCCGGGCGGCTGACACTGACGTATCCGTCCCTGACGTGCGAGATTCTCACGGCGAAAAACGCCGACCTCGGCAGCGGCTGCCGCATCACGGGTGAGAACGGCTGGTTTGCGGAGGACGGGCCCATCAACGCCTTCGGCGGCTGCACGGCCGAACTGAACGGCGAACCGGTCGACGTGGCGCTGCCGCAGGCCGAGAACCGCATGGTCTATGAATTTGCCCGCTTCCGCGATGCCATCGTGCAGCACGACACGGCGTTCTTCGACCGCATGGCGGAGCAGTCCGCGCGTGTGGCCGCCGTACTGGAGCAGGCACACCGCACTGCATAACTATCCTGCCAGACACCCTTCCGGAGGAGACTTCTCTTCCGGAGGGGTATCTTTTCGCACAAAAACAAGTCGATAAATAATTTATAACAGGATTTATATTCTAAAATCACCAGGGGACTCGCGAACGCTATAAAATTATATTTAGGGCATAAAAACTTTTTTATGAAATCTGCACAATTTGGACCTGTATTTTTCTACACCAAATTGTGGAAAATCCATTGCACTTCTGCGAAGAATCTGATATGATAACAGCAATGGGAGCCTGCAGGAGATGCCGCTCCGCGCAGGTCTCTTACGGAACCGCCGGCCCCGGCAGAACCGGCAAAAACAAACGGGAGGTACTTATGGAAAAGTTTTTTGGACTGAAAAAACACGGCACCACCGTCAGAACTGAGATCCTGGCAGGTCTGACCACGTTCATGGCCATGGCTTACATCCTCATGGTCAACGCCAACATGTTCGCCAATCCGTTCAGCGACGGAACGAACGTCCTCGGCGTCAGCTACGGCGCCATCTACATTGCCACCGCGATCTCGGCGGTCATCGGCTCCGTCCTCATCGGACTGCTGTCGAATCTGCCGCTCGCACAGGCCTCCGGCATGGGCCTGAACGCCTTCTTCGTTTATACCGTCTGCGTCGGCTTCGGCTTCACCTACGCCAACGCCCTTGTGTTCGTTCTCGTTGACGGCCTCATCTTCATCCTGCTGACCATCACCGGCCTGCGCAAGAAGATCTTCACCGCCATCCCCGACGCCGTCCGCAAGGCCATCCCCGCAGGCATTGGCCTGTTCATCGCGTTCCTCGGCCTGCAGAATGTCGGCCTCGTCGCGAAGGATGCCAGCACCGGCGTTACCCTCGGCTCCTTCAACCTGTTCAACAATGCCAATGTCAGCTGGGCGACCGTTATGCCCATGATCGTCACCGTCCTGGCCCTCGTGCTCATCGCCGTCCTGTCCAAGAAGGGCGTGCGCGGCGCTGTCCTGTGGGGCATCCTCGGCGGCGCAGCCCTGTATTATGTGCTCGGCCTGACCGTTCCCGGCTTCTATGGCGACCTCAGCTCCACGCTGAAGATCGACTTCGTCGGCCCGTTCCGCGATTTCGGCGAGATGGCCTTCGGCAAGGTCTTCACGGAAGGCTTCGACTTCAGCGCCTATGTCAGCGCCCATGGCACGGCAGACCTGGTCGTCGTCTTCATCACGACGTCCTTGGCCTTCTGCATGGTCGATATGTTCGATACCCTCGGCACGCTGTACGGCGCCTGCGCCCGCGGCAACATGCTGCTGCCGAACGGCGAGGTCCCCAACATGGACAAGGCCATGCTGGCCGACGCCATCGCCACCACCACCGGTGCGATCTGCGGCACCTCCACGGTCACGACGTTCGTCGAGTCCTCTGCCGGTGTTGCAGAGGGCGGCAGAACCGGCCTTGCGGCCATGGCGACTGCTGCGCTCTTCTTCATCGCCATGTTCCTCAGCCCCATCGCCTCGCTCATCCCGACGGCGGCCACCGCTGCGGCCCTCATCTATGTCGGCGTTCTGATGATCAACTGCGTCAAGGACCTCGACTGGATGGATCCGTCCGTTGCTCTGCCCTCGTTCCTCACGATGGCGATGATGCCCTTCACCTACAACATCTCCTACGGCATCGCGTTCGGCCTGATCTCCTATGTGCTCATCCGTATCTTCACCGGCAAGATCCGCGAAGTCAAGGTCGGCACCTGGGTCATCACGATCCTGTTCCTCCTGATGCTGTTCCTCACGCACTAAACGGCAGATAGATGCGTTCCAGCTGCCCCGCTCCGGCGGGGCAGCTTTTTTGCGGTATAAGGCTTCCAGAATTGTCATTGCGAGGGCGCTTGCGCCCGTGGCAATCTCGCAGTATCCGGATGAATCACAGGCAAGCCTCGGCAAATTCGCAGGCCCCTCGCAATGACAAATCTGGAGACCTGTGCGGTCGGGGAGTGCGGTGCGGAAACGCGTCCCAAACGATAAAAAGGACCGCCGCAGGGCGATCCTTTTTCCAGTCCCGTATTCAGTCGATCCCGTCGACCGTGACGTTTTCCACGCCGTTGGCGTCGAATTCGGCCAGATATTTCTGCATCCGTTCGTTCAGCTCGTTATACATGCCGGAATCCGGATAGCCGAGATCGCGGCGTGCCAGCTCCTCTGCGAGGATGTCAAAAAATACGGCGTCTTCATAGTATGCAATGGCCTCGTGGATGCCGCCGTCCTCAAAGGCCCGCGACGGGAACGAGATGCCGAGCCGCTTTTCCACGAGCGCGGACAGCGGCGTACCGCTGCACAGGCCGAAAATTTTGCTTTCAATCCGGTCGTACTCCGTGATGCGGTCGTCTCCGCGGGCGGAGTTCAGCACCCAGTTGCCGATATAGACCATGTCCAGAAGCTGGCGGAACTCTGCAGAGGTCAGATCTACGGTCATCGCAGCCTCACCTTCCTTTCCAGACCATTATAGCGGCTTTGCCCGATTTTTTCCACAGGAAAACAAAGAAAAAATGGAAAATACCACTTGTTTTTATCGGCCGGATGGCATATGATATAGTGACTTGAAATGAAGGCAACACCGCATCATTCCCCTTCGGCCCTCGCCGGATCGTGCGGTGCTGCCGGAATCCTGATGGAGGAGCAAAACGTGAAAAAACTGAGTGTTTGTGTGCTGTTCGGCGGCGTGTCCCCGGAGCATGAGGTCTCGCTGCGTTCTGCGGAGTCCGTGCTGAACAACCTCGACAAGGAAAAATATAACATCTTTCCGGTCGGCATCACCAAGACCGGAGAATGGATCCTGTACGGCGGCAGGGACTACAGCAAGCTGCCGACGGGCGAGTGGCAGCATTGCCCGGAGAACCGCCGCGCGGCGATCTCGCCGGTGCGCGGGCAGGGCCTGCTGAATTTTGAGGGCGACTGCGTTGTGCGTGAGCGCATCGACGTCGTTTTCCCTGTCCTGCACGGCGAAAACGGCGAGGACGGCTCCATTCAGGGCCTGCTGCAGCTGGCCGGTCTGCCCTATGTCGGACCGGGCGTGGCGGCCTCCGCCACCTGTATGGACAAGACGCTGACGAAGCTCGTCGCTGATCGCGCCGGGATCCGGCAGGCGGCGTGGCGGCTCGTCACGGCGCGCGAGCTGGCGAATAACCCCGAGGCCGTGCTGGACGGCGTGGAAAAGGCATTCTCCTATCCCGTGTTCATCAAGCCCGCCGGAACGGGCTCATCTGTCGGCGTGAGCAAGGCCAAGAACCGCGAGGCGCTGCTGGCGGCGCTGACGAATGCGTCAAAATACGACAGCAAGATCCTTGTGGAAGAGTTCATCAACGGCCGCGAGGTCGAGGTCGCCGTTCTCGGCAATGCCGGTCCGGCCGCCTCCGTCTGCGGCGAGATCGACTCCGGCACGGAATTCTATGACTACGACGCCAAATATATCTCCGACTGCGCCCAGCTCTATATCCCGGCGCGCATCCCGGAGGAGGTCTCAGAGCGCGTGCGCGACAACGCCATCCGCATCTATGAGGCTATGGGCTGCCGCGGCCTGTCCCGCGTAGACTTCTTCGTGACCTATGAGGGGCAGGAGATCGTCTTCAACGAGATCAACACCCTGCCCGGTTTCACGTCCATCTCCATGTATCCCAAGCTGTTTGAGGCCAGCGGCATTCCCTATTCCGAGCTGCTGGACAATCTGATCGAGCTGGCGCTGGAGGACTGAGATGAAGGTTGTTCTGACCATCACCGGCTCACAGCGCTTCGGCACGGACGAGCCGGAGAAGACGAGCCTTGTGACGGAGGGCACGCTTGAACGCGAGGGCGACATTCTGCTGCTGTCCTACGAGGAGAGCGAGCTGACGGGCATGGAGGGTACAACGACCGTGTTCCGCGTGGAGCCTGCGCGCATCACCCTGCAGCGCAGCGGCACGCTGGAGTCGCAGATGGTGTTCGAGCTGGGGCATGAGGACCGCTCCCTGTATGACATGGGCTTCGGTGCACTGATGATCACGGTCCTGACCGACCGCCTCGAAAACACCCTGACGGACGCGGGCGGAGAGATGGACGTCTCGTATTCCGTTGCCATTGAAAACGAAACGGCCGGGCATATCGATTATCATATCCATGTCCGCCCGCAGGAGACATAAAAACAGGCCTGTTCCACAATTTGCGGAACAGGCCTTGATTTTTCTCTTTTTTACAGCAAGTCCTGATCGTAGACGGCGCGGACACCGCCGATGAACTTCGGGCGGACGCGGGCCGCCAGCAGGATGGCACTGCCGATGTGATCGAGCTGCAGGCGGACGGGCACGGCGACCTGCTTCAGGTGCATGCCGATGAGCGTTCCGCCGATATCCAGCCCGGCATCGGCACGAATGCTCTCCACGGCGACAGGATCGCGGAAGGCGTGGTAAGCGGCCGTGGCGAACGAACCGCCCGCCTTCGGCTGCGGGACGACATTCACAATGTCTGCGCCAGGGACGGCCTCGCGCTCGATGATGATGGCGCGGTTCAGATGCTCGCAGCACTGCGCGGCCAGATACAGGCCGTGGGCCATGAGCACGCGGTGCAGGACGGCAAAGACCTGTTCGGCGACCTCCGGACGGGAGTCCGAGCCGATGCGGCTGCCGCAGATCTCGCTCGTGGAGCAGCCAATCACGACGATCTGACCGGGATGCAGCTTTGCTTTTTCAATCAGTTCTTCTGCGGCCTGTTCGGCCTGTCTGCAGATATCCTCAAGCATGGATGGGTTCTCCTTTCATACGGGCCGCAAGATGCGTGCGGTCGAGCAGCGTGAACAGCGCCATACCGGCCACAAGGCCGACGGCTGCCTGCGGCAGGTTTGTTGTGACGGCGGATTCCAGACTGGGCGCATAGCCGAACAGCGGCAGCTCATACAGGAAATAGCCGACGACCATGATGATCTCCGCTGCGACGGAGCCGAGCAGAGAACCGGAGAAGGTCTTGCCGAACCGGCTGCCGTTCTTTGCGAAGGCACAGAAGATCAGGGCGGCGGCGAGCGCCATCAGAGCCTTGATGACCAGTGTGCCGGGAGCGTAGATGAAATAGCCGCAGATGACGTCGGCCAGCGCGGAGCCGATACCGCCTGCCGCTGTGCCCCAGACCGGACCGAGCACGAAGGCACTGAGCAGCACCATGCAGTCGCCGAGGTTGAAGTAGCCGCCGATCGGCGAGGGAATGTGGATGATCATCGTGGCCACACAGGTCAGCGCGGCGAACATGGCGGCCAGGATCAGGGTGCGGAGCTTTGTCTGTTTCATAATGGGTTTCCTCTCTTGCTTTTCATGGTGAAACCTATTATACTGTAAATTGGTCTGATGAAAAGCCCCAAAACAGAATTTTTTAACCAGACCAGATGGAGGCACTGCCATGCTGACCTACACCCTGAAAAAAACGCCCGGCCATCCGCTCTATGAGCAGCTGTACCAGAACATCCGCGACGATATTGCCGCCGGACGGCTGCCTGCCGGGTCCCGCCTGCCGTCCAAGCGCGTGCTGGCCGCCCATCTGGGCGTGAGCGTCGTCACGGTGGAGAGCGCCTATGCCCAGCTGCTGGCCGAGGGCTATGCCGAGGCGCGCCCGCGCAGCGGCGTGTATGTCTGTGCCATCGGCAGCAGCGTCCCTGTGCAGCCGCCGCATATGCCGTCCCTGCCGCAGCCGACCGCGCCGGAGCCGCTGTTTGACCTCAGCGGCGGCACGGGCGAGGATGTGCCGTTCCCGGCCTCCGTCTGGGTGCGGACGATGCGCGAGGTCATCGCGGACAAGCGCCTGATGCAGCCGGTCGACTTCGCCGGAGCGCCGGAGCTGCGCGCTGCCATTGCGGCCCATCTGGAGCAGGCGCGCGGCCTGCGCGTCTCGCCGGAGCAGATCTTCATCGGCGCGGGCACGGAGTACCTTTATGGCCTCATCGTGCAGCTCCTCGGGCGCAGGCTGCGCTATGCCGTCGAGGACCCCGGCTACCGCAAAATTTCCGGCATCTACGCGGCGAACGATGTGACCGTCTGCCCCATCGGCCTCGACAGCGAGGGCCTGTCCGTGGAAGCGCTGCGGGGCAGCGGCGCGCAGATCGCCCATATTTCCCCGGCGCACCACTATCCCACGGGCATTGTTATGCCCATCCGCCGCCGCAATGCGCTGCTGGCGTGGGCCGCAGAGGCCCCGGAGCGGTATATCATCGAGGACGACTACGACAGTGAGCTGCGCCACACGGGCCTGCCCGTGCCGCCGCTGTTCAGTCTGGACGGGCAGGGACGAGTGCTGTATCTGAGCACATTTTCCCAGACGATCGCGCCCTCGCTGCGTATTGCCTACCTCTGCCTGCCGCCGCGGCTTATGGAGCGGCTGCGCACGCAGCTCGGCTTCTACGCCTGCGCCGTGCCGAGCTTCGAGCAGTTCACGCTGGCGCGGTTCATCGCTTCCGGCGACTATGAGCGCCACCTGAACCGCCTGCGCAAGCGCTTCCGCGAGAAGCGCGCGGCCATCCTGGCGGCCATTGCGGCCAGCCCTCTGGCGCAGCGCTGCGAGATCATCGAGGAAAACGCCGGGACACACTTTCTGCTGCGGCTGGCGACGTCCCGTTCTGATGCCGAGCTGAAGCGGAGTGCCGCGGAGCGCGGGCTTTCGCTGCGCTTCCTCAGCGACTACCGCAGCGACGGGAAAAACAGCGGCTGCGCGATCGTGAACTATGCCTGCATGCCAACGGAGCGCCTTCCGGCCGCGCTGGAAACGCTGGCAGAGCTTTTATGAGCGAAAAAGATTGATCCTGAGCGAATTGAATCATCAAAAATCCGGGCCAGAGGCCCGGATTTTTTAACGGATCTCGCGCACGAGCAGATACGGCGCGCCGCTGGCCTGCGCGGCCTGAATGCCCTCGGGGGAGTCCTCGAAGATGATCGTGTCGGCGGGGGCAACACCGAAGTGCTCCATGGCCATAAGGAAGCCGTCCGGCGCGGGCTTTTTGCGCGGGACCTCGACATTCGTCAGCAGCAGGTCGAAGCAGTTCTCGCGGTGGAAATACCGCAGGATGGCCTCGACGCTGCAGCGCGTGGCGGACGTGACGAGGGCGGTGTGATAGTCGGCGCGCAGCGTCTGCAGCAGGGAGAACAGGGCCGTATTTTCGCGGATGCGGTGGAACAGGGCGGGGTAGGCGGCGAGCTTCGCGTCGTGCACGGCGTCGATCTTGGCCTCGTCGCCGCCGAGCAGCTCGCCGAGAAAATCGCGGTAGTAGCGCCCGTTGCAGTGCAGGGCGAAGTCCTCGACGCTCAGGCTCACGCCGTAGGGCGCGAGCGCGACGGCATAGGCGGCCTGATTGGCGGGAACCGTGTCGAACAGCGTGCCGTCCATGTCAAAGATAGCCAGTTTTTTCTTCAAAAATACTCCTCCGGATGGGCGGCGCGCTGCGCCATGCCGTCAAAGAAGGCGGCAAGATGCAGGCCGTCCACCAGCGCGTGGTTTGCGGTCAGATTCACCGGCAGCAGCACCCGGTCCCCCTCCTGCGTGAATTTGCCGAAGGTGATGCGGGGATTGCTGTCCGCCGGGGTGGGCGTCGGCAGGGAAATGGCCGAGAACGTCAGCCACGGCAGGCTCGAGACGAAGAAGAGCTCATCCGGGTCGGCTCCGTCGTCCAGCGAGGGCGCGGCCTTGACGCGCGCGACCTCGGCCTGCGCGGCCGGAAGAAACGCGCCGAGCGGCTGCGCGCAGTCGAGCGTGCAGTAGCAGTAGGTCCCGTCCGGCAGGGCGACGGTGTGCGAGCTGAGGCAGCGGTCATATTCCACGATGCCCTCGCCGCGGATGCGCTGGCGCAGCTCCGGCACGGCGTTTGCGGCTTTGATGGCGCAGTGCAGCACCGTCAGGAAGAACGGCAGGCCGCGCTCCTGCGTCAGGCGGCGCAGGGCCGTGATGTCGCACGGGGCCGTGACGGACAGATAGGGGTTTGTCATCTGCCGGAAATAGTCAAAGTGGGCGCGGCGGGGATAGGCCGCGAGATCGAGCATACGTGGCTCCATGCTCACAGGCGGTCCATCGCGGCGCGGATGCGGGCGGCCGTGCGTTCGCTGCCGAGCAGCTGCATGACGGTGTAGAGGTCCGGGGAATTCGTCTTGCCGGTCACGGCAATGCGCAGGAACGTCGAAACGTCTGCCACGGAGCCGGGCCATGCCGCAGGATCGGCCTTGTAGGCCTTCATATCGGCACAGAAGCCTGCCTCGGCCGTCAGGGCCTTGACCTTGTCGAACCAGACCGCGGCGTCATCCGCCGGGTCATAAGTCTGCAGGAACTTTTCCAGAATGCCACGAACGACCGCACCGTCAAACTGGGCGGGGAACTCGCCGGGCGTGAAGAGCCCGTCATAGAAGAAGGCCATGTAGGGGCGGACGTCCTTCCACGTCGTCAGGTCCTTGCGCGGCTTCTTGCCGCCGCGGCCGATGGCGAGGATGCTGCGGGCATACTCCGGGTCGCTTTCGAGCGCCGCGGCAAAGTCCGGGTCGAATTCCTTCGCATATTCCAGCGCAAGGTCATAGACTTCGGCGGCGTCCAGCCTGGCGATTTCGTTCTTGGAGACGTCACAGAGCTTGGCATAGTCAAACAGCGCGCCTGCCGGGTTGAGCTTCTTGCAGGAGAACTTGAAGTCGTCCGAGGAAGCCGTGGGATTGGCCTTGCGCCAGTCCTCGTAGTTGGAGTTCAGCAGCGTCATGACATATTCGTACACGGCGCGCACCGGGAAGCCCTCGGCCTTGTAGTATGTCAGGGCAAGCTCCGGGTCCTTGCGCTTGGAGAGCTTGCGCTTCGACGTGCCGTCCATCTTCATGAGCGGGCCGATGTGGACATACTTCGGGATGCGGAAGCCGAGCGCGCGGAACAGCTGCAGGTGGAACGGCAGGCTGGGCAGCCACTCATCACCGCGCACTACATGCGTTGTGCGCATGAGATGGTCATCCACGGCGTGGGCGAAGTGATAGGTCGGGATGCCGTCGGACTTCAGCAGGACCTGATCGATGTCGTTTTCCGTAACGGTGAGCGTGCCCTTGACCAGATCGCTGTATTTGAATTTGTTTTCAATGGAGCCGGTGGAGCGGAAGCGCAGCACCCACGGCTTGCCTGCGGCAATGGCAGACTCGACATCCTCGATGGGACGGTCACGCCATACGGCATATTCGCCGTAGTAGCCAAAGTTGACCTTTTTGGCCTCCTGCTCGGCGCGCATGGCAGTCAGCTCCTCCTCGGTACAGAAGCAGGGGTAGGCGTCGCCCTGCAGGACGAGCTGCTTGGCATAGACATGATAGATCGCGGCGCGCTGGCGCTGACGGTAGGGGCCGTAGGCGCCGGAATCGCCGTCGATGGTCGCGCCCTCGTCAAAGTGGATGCCATAGTGCTTCAGCGTATTGATGAGCACCTCCACGGCGCCCGGCACCTCACGCTTGGCGTCCGTATCCTCCACGCGGAGGAACAGCACGCCGCCGGACTGGTGCGCCATACGCTCGGCGACAAGGCCCTGCACAAGGTTGCCCAGATGGACAAAGCCCGTGGGGGAGGGAGCCATGCGGGTGACGACCGCGCCCTCGGGAAGGTCGCGGGCGGGATAACGCGCCTCAAGGTCTTCCGGCGTTTCCGTCACGTCCGGAAAGAGCAGGGCGGCAAGAGCTTTCTGATCCATAACAATACCTCGGTCTCTTTTTGATTTTCGGAAAAAGTATAGCATACGCCGGGGGAAAAATCAATGCGCACATTGTGCGGAGGACTATTGTAGGGGAGCGGCATGCCGCTCCCGGCGTTACGCTGCCGATCAGAACTGGCTATCGTTAAAATGGTAATGGCTTCCAAATTGTCATTGCGAGGCCCCAAAGGGGCCGTGGCAATCTCGCAGTACACGGCTGAATCACAGGCAGGCTCCGGCGAAAACGTAACTGCCTTCCCGAGATTGCCACGTCGCTTCGCTCCTCGCAATGACACATCAGGAGAATGCCGTAGTGCACCAGCGCCCTCCTGCGGTTTAATGATCCTCTACAAGGCGCTCACTGAGCGCCGCTACAGACGCAATTGGGGTGTACGTTTCTTCGACAGCCTGTACGGGACGGCAGTGCCTGCACGAGATTGCCACGTCGGCTGCGCCTCCTCGCAATGACAAATCCGGAAGCCTTGCGCCGCTGAATTTGTGTCGCTTGATTTGCGGTCGCCCATGGCGCTCAATGAGCGCCGCTGCAAATATGGTATTCCGGCATGCAAAGGGCGCGCTGCGAATTTGCAGCGCGCCCGGAAAACCATATCTTACACGAGGCGGGAACCGGCGGGGACCTTATCGTCGAGCATGACGAGGTTCAGCTTGTCACCGCGCTCGGCGGAAAGCAGCATGCCGCAGGACTCCTGTCCCATCATCTTGCGCGGGGGCAGGTTCGTCACGGCGACGAGCGTCTTGCCGAGCAGCTCCTCGGGCTGATAATACTTGGCGATGCCGGAGAGGATCTGGCGCGGCGTGCCGGTGCCGTCGTCCAGCGTAAACTTCAGGAGCTTTTCGGACTTTTTGACCTTCTCGCACGTCAGAACCTTGACGACGGTCATCTCGACCTTGCAGAAATCGTCGAAGCTGACGGGGGGCAGCGGCTCGGGCAGCGGGTCGGCGGCAGGAGCCTGCGCCGCGACGTGCAGGGCCTCCAGCTCGGCAAGCTCCTTCTGCGCGTCGATGCGCGGGAACAGCGGCGCGCCGACGGTTACGGCTGCCTCACGCGGCAGCAGGCCGAATTTGCACAGGCTGTCCCAGTCCGCGTTCTCCGAAGCGCCGATGCGGCGCAGGATCTCCGCGCTCGTGTCCGGCATGAACGGCTGCAGCAGGCCGCCGCAGATGCGGATGGTCTCGAGCAGGTTGTACATGACGCAGGCCAGACGCGGCAGATTGCTCTCGTCGCGGGCGAGGATCCAGGGCGCGGTCTCGTCGATATACTTGTTGGCGCGGGAAATGACGGCGAAAACTTCGCTCAGCGCGTTCTGGAAGGCAAACTGCTCCATCTGCGCGGCATAGCGCTCATGCAGGGAACCGGCCAGCTCCACAAGGGCGGCGTCCTGCGCGTCGTCTGCGCGCTGCTCCGCCGGGAGCCTGCCGCCAAAGTACTTCTGCACCATGGCCGTCGTGCGCGAGACGAGGTTGCCCAGGTCGTTGGCGAGGTCGGTGTTGATGCAGGAGATGAGCAGCTCGTTGGAGAAGTTGCCGTCCGAGCCGAACGGGAACGTGCGCAGCAGGAAAAAGCGCAGCGCGTCCGTGCTGTAGCGCTCGGCCAGCAGATACGGATCGACGACGTTGCCCTTGGACTTCGACATCTTGCCGCCGTCCAGCAGCAGCCAGCCGTGGCCGAAGACCTTCTTCGGCAGGGGCATGCCCATGCTCATGAGCATGGCGGGCCAGACGATGGAGTGGAAGCGGACGATCTCCTTGCCAACAAAGTGGACGTCGGCAGGCCAGTAGCGGTCATAGTCATGGTGAGCGTCGTTCTCAAAGCCGAGGGCCGTCGTGTAGTTGAACAGGGCGTCGACCCACACATAGACGACGTGGCCCGGATCGAAGTCCACGGGGATGCCCCAGGTGAAGCTCGTGCGGGAGACGCACAGATCCTCCAGACCGGGATCGATGAAGTTGCGCACCATCTCGTTGACGCGGGAGCGCGGCTGGAGATAGTCCGTGTTCATCAGCAGATCGCGCACGGGCTGGGCATATTTCGAGAGACGGAAGAAATAGGCCTCCTCCTCGGCGGGCTGGACCTCGCGGCCGCAGTCGGGGCACTTGCCGTCCTTCAGCTGGCTCTCCGTCCAGAACGATTCGCACGGCGTGCAGTACATGCCGGTGTATTTTCCCTTGTAGATGTCGCCGTTCTCATACATCTTCTTGAAGATGCGCTGGATGGCCTTGATGTGGTATTCGTCCGTGGTGCGGATGAAGCGGTCATAGGAGATGTTCATCAGCTTCCACAGATCGAGCACGCCGCGCTCCCCCTCGACGATCTGGTCGACGAACTGCTTCGGTGTGATGCCGGCCTCCTTGGCGCGGTTCTCGATCTTCTGGCCGTGCTCGTCCGTGCCGGTCAGGAACATCACGTCATAGCCGCGCAGGCGCTTGTAGCGCGCCATGGCATCCGTGGCTACGGTGCAGTAGGTGTGGCCGATGTGGAGCTTATCCGAGGGATAATAGATCGGCGTGGTGATGTAAAACTTTTCTTTTTTTTCTTTGCAGCAATCGCACATGGGAAAAGCCCTTCTTTCCTTAGTTTCCGTATCTGTCCATTATATCCGATATCCGGGAAAATACAAGCCAAAACGCGGAGAACGGCCTTATTTTTTGCGCAGCTTGAAAATGAGCCACAGCAGAACGGCGCCCGTCAGCGCTCCGGCGGCATCGAGCCACACGTCGCTCAGCGCGCAGTTGCGCCCCGGCGTGAAGGCCTGGATGGTCTCGTCGGTCATGGCCGTGAGCACGGCGAACAGCATCGGCTTGGCCAGCGTAAAATTCCGTGCGCCGTGGAACGTGCCCGTCAGCAGGATGCCGAGCACGGCAAATTCCAGAAAATGCGCCGCCTTGCGCAGCACGCCGTGCGTGATCCACGGCAGGATCATCTGCACCACGGCAAGCACGCCGCCGCTTTCCGCATTGCTGGCCGCGGCCGGCATGGCGGAGTGCAGAAAGATCCCTGCCGTCCACAGCAGGGTCAGGATCAGGTAGATCCGGAACGAACGTTTTTTCATGCGTGATCTCCTCCCTGCGCCGGAAGCACGGCGGGTTTCCAGCGCGGCTTTGGGGGAGCGAGCCGCAGCGCGCGGAAAAAGTCTCGCAGCAGCTGCGCACATTCCTCCTCCAGGACGCCGCCCTCGCAGGCGGGGCGGTGGTTATACGGCAGGGCGAACAGGTCGGTCACGCTGCCGCACGAGCCTGCCTTCGGATCCGGCGCGCCGAACACGACGCGGGGGATGCGGGCGTTGATGATGGCCCCGGCGCACATGGGGCACGGCTCCAGCGTGACATAGAGCGTGCAGCGCCACAGCCGCCAGCCGCCGAGCGTGCGGCAGGCCTCGGCAATGGCCTCCAGCTCCGCGTGGGCCAGCGCGCTTTTGCCGGTCTCGCGGCGGTTGCGGCCGCGCCCGACGATGTGCTCGCCGTCCGTGACGATGCAGCCGACGGGCACTTCGCCCTCGTCTGCCGCCTCACGCGCCAGCGACAGCGCCTCATGCATGGCCTCCGTGTCTGTCATCCGCTCGCCCTCCTCCGGCATGGTAATGCCATAATCATACCCGATTCCGGCCGGTTCGTCAAGCCGTGTGCCAAAATTGGGATTTTCTGGAAAAAGTTTTGTCGAAATTTGTCTTGTTAGGGAATTAACGATTGACACGGAACGAACAAAATGATATGCTGACGCCAGAGAAATGGAAATAACTGGAAATTACGGGAACGAATGGCATTTGCGGCGGAAGCGATGGAAGGAGGTGAGACCGGAATGAAGCAGGGACAGACGCTGTGCTGGTGCGTCTGGTGCGGAACGGAGCTGGTGGCAGGGGGCTATTGCTACTGCCTGGACATCGGCTGCCTGTGCCCGGCGTGCCTGCCGGAATACGCCAGAGTCGTGTTCCGCTCCTGTCTGGTTGCGGTGGGATGAGACTGGCGGAGCTATCGGCCGGGTATCGCGAGGCGGCAGCCCGGCTGGACATCCAGATCAGCCGTCTGCGCCGCCTGCGGCGCGGTACGGCCGATGCGCAGACGCGCGCGGTGCTGGCCAACCGCCTGCGCAAGCTGTGCGAGGCCAGACGGCAGTGCAGGGAGCTTGCGCTCCTGTGCGAACACTATTATGAAAGGGGATTCTATCGTTATGCATCCGATTCTTTCCAAGGCCTCGCTCCGTGAGCCGGATACGGAGCGCCTGAACACCATGCTGCGTGTGGCGCTGACGCCGCTGCAGTATGAAACGGTCGTGGCGGTCTACCTGCACGGCCACCCGCAGAAGGAGGTCGCCATCGACCGGGGCGTCAGCCCGGCAAGCGTGTGCCAGCTGCTGCAGCGGGCCGAACGCCGCGTGGGACGGTATCTGGGGTACTTATAATGATTAAGTGAATCATGAATACTGAAAAATGAATAGGGAATAATTTTGTGAAATTAACAAACAAACGTGCGCTGTAGGGGAGCGGCGTGCCGCTCCCTGCTCTGTACTGCCGACTTGTACCGGCTGTCGATAAAAACGTAAAAACCGATTGCATCTGTAGCGGCGGTCAGTGACCGCCATGCAGGCTGGTAAGTGATAGGTTGGTATCGTCGACCGCACAATGCTCTCAAATTTGTCATTGTGAGGAGGCCATAGGCCGACGTGGCAATCTCGCAGTACCCGGACGGATCACAGGAAGGCCACCGGCGAAAACGTAGCTGGTTGCAGGAGATTCCCACGTCGCTTCGCTCCTCGGAATGACAAACCTGTTTGTCTTACGCCGCCGAATTACTACTGCAATACCTGCGACTGCCTATGGCGCTCACTGAGCGCCGCTACAGACGCAATCGGCGCATACCATTTCACGTTGACCAGTATGGGACGAAAGTGCCTTCCCGAGATTGCCACGGGCGCAAAGCGCCCTCGCAATGACACATCAGGCAGTGCCAAGGTGCACCAGCGCCCTTGCACGGTTGAATTACCCCGTACAGGGCGCACAGGGAGCGCCGCTGCAATCAGACCTGCAAGTTGGTGCGGTCGATGGAGCGGCCGGAAATTTGTAAGCCATGCACGGGGCAACAACGACGACCTTCGGCGACAGGGGAACGCGGTTTCTGCGTTTCCTTAACAAAATGTTCAAGCAAATCGGTGAAAGTGGGATATAATGTAGGTAAAAAAGCGACGTGGGGGACGCTTTCTGCCTGCACGCCGGGAGAGAGGGACATATACTTATGGCGAAAACGGTTTTGATCGTGGAGGACGACCGCAACATTGCGGATCTTCTGCGCTTGTATCTGGAAAAAGAGGGCTATACGGTCGTCATCGCGCCGGACGGCATGCGCGGCGTGGAGCAGTTCCGCACCGTCCATCCGAGCCTTGTGCTGCTGGACGTGATGCTGCCGGGGCTGGACGGCTGGGGCGTCTGCCGCGCCATCCGCGCCGAGTCGCAGACGCCGATCATCATGCTCACCGCAAAGAGCGAGACGGAGGACAAGGTCAACGGTCTGAAACAGGGCGCGGACGATTACATCACAAAGCCCTTCGAGATGAAGGAGGTGCTCGCCCGCATCGAGGCTGTGCTGCGCCGCAGCGGCATCGAGCCGGAGAAGAGCCGCCGCCGTCTGGAATTCGACAAGCTCATCATCGACATGGACGCCTTTGAGCTGACGGTCGACGGGAAAAAGGTCCCGACGCCGCCGAAGGAGATGGAGCTGCTGTACCATCTGGCCTCAACGCCGAACCGCGTCTATACGCGCAATCAGCTGCTCGATGAGGTCTGGGGCTTTGACTACTTCGGCGACACGCGCACGGTCGACGTGCACATCAAGCGCCTGCGCGAGAAGCTCGAGGGCGTTTCGGATCAGTGGGACCTGAAAACGGTCTGGAGCGTCGGCTACAAGTTCGAGGTGAAGTAAGCCATGCGCACGACATTTCGCCGTCAGGTCACGCTGATCGTCAGTCTGCTGCTGGCGGCGACCATCCTGCTGGGCGTGTCCTTCTGGGGCCTGTTCACGCACTATGTCATCCGGGAGCGTGAAAGCTCCCTGCGCGGAACGGCGCAGTCCGTCGTGTGGCTCACGCAGACGAGCGCCGTCTCGGACGACGTGACGACGAGCTGGGATTTTCTGCGCACGCTGTCCGTTGCCTCGTCCGCCTCCGGCAACGACATCCTGCTTTGCGATGCAGGCGGCAAGGTCGTGCTGTGCGCGCAGGACATTCAGGGCTGCTCGCACATCGGCTATCAGCTCCCGGCCGACAAGGTCGAGGCGCTGTTCAACGGCGAAAGCCCCGATCTGAATGATGAGGCGGCTGAAATCTACGGCCAGAAGCGCGTGGCCGTGGCGCTGGCCAGGACATCGTCCAACGGCGACCGGCAGGGCATCGTGCTTGTGTCTGTGGAGCGCGAGACGATCTCCGAGCTGACGACCGGTGCGCTGAAGATCTTCATGCTTACGGCGCTGGCCGTGTTTGCCGTGGCGCTGCTCGCAACGCCGTTCCTCACAAACCGCGAGACGAAGCCGATTCAGGACATGGCCGCCGCGGCGCGCCAGATCGCCCACGGCAATCTGAATGTCCGCGTTTCGACGAACTGCCAGACCGAGGAGATGGAGGAGCTGGCTGTCGCCTTCAACAATATGGCGGCCGCCATGCAGAATGCCGACACCGCGCGTCAGGAATTCGTGGCCAATGTCAGCCATGAGCTGAAAACGCCGATGACAACCATCGCGGGCTATCTGGACGGTATGCTCGACGGCACGATCCCGCAGGCAGAGCAGCGGCACTATATGGAGCTGGTCTCCACGGAGGTGCGGCGGCTGTCGCGGCTCGTGCGCAACATGCTGGAGATTTCCCGCCTGAAGGATCAGGGCATCCCGGCCGACAAGCTGGCGGACTTCGACATCTGCGAGGCGGCGGGGCAGGCGCTTCTGAGCTTCGAGCAGCGCATCAACCGCAAGCACCTGAACGTCGATGTAGATATGCCGGAGCTCGGCGTGACTGTGCGGGCCATGCCGGACGCCGTAACGCAGGTGCTCTATAACCTCATCGACAATGCCGTGAAGTTCATCGATGACGGCGGCACGCTCTCTATCCGCGTGGAGCGCAGCGGGAATAAGGCCGTCACCACGGTCGGCAATACCGGCCCGACCATCGCGCCGGAGGAGCTGCCGCTCATCTTCGATCGCTTCCATAAGACGGACAAGAGCCGCTCGACCGACCGCGACGGCGTCGGCCTCGGCCTGTACATCGTCAAGACCATCGTGCTGGCACACGGAGAGGATATCTATGTGACGAGCCGCGACGGCAAGACGGAATTCACGTTTACCCTGCCGCTGGTCCTCTGACCGGCGAGACGAAACCCCGAAAGGAGGGCGTGTTGTGGATAAAATGACTCCCATGGATCCGGAGTATCAGGAGACCCCGCCGGAATGGCAGCCCGGCACGCCGGGGTATTACGGAACGGGCCGCCTGCCGAAGCCGCCGCGCTCGCATACCGGCCTGATCGTCGTGCTGCTGTGCGTGATGATCGTGGCGAACGTCATCACAGTGCTGATGCTCCTGACGCTGCGCATGCGCGCCGTGCAGAAGAACACGACCGTCGGCGCGGAGACGGAGACCGGCGTCACGCCGACGCTGACTGCGCCATCCGGCCACAGCGTCGAGCCGACGGAGCCGCGCACGAACGGCACGGGCACGCTGCAGATCAGCGCCGAGGACACGCAGACGCGCTCCGCCGGAGAGATCTACACGGCGATGCGGCCGAGCCTTGCGCTGGTGTACGCGGACGGAAACGGCGGCACGGCCATCGTCATGACGGCGGACGGCTACCTTATCACGAACGCGCACACCGTTTCCGGCGCGGAGAGCATCACGGTGCAGCTCAGCGATGGCACGGAGTATGCGGCGGCCCTGTCCGGCATGGACGAGAGCAGTGATCTGGCCGTTCTGAAGATCGAGCCGGAGACGGCACTGCAGCCCGCGGAGTTCGGCGATTCTGCCGGGGCTGCAGCGGGCGACACCGTCTATGTGTTCTCCCATCCGTTCGGTGCGGCGTTTGACAACGCCACCATGACGGACGGCAGCATTGCCACCGTGCAGAGCGGCGTGCGCATCGGCGCGGAGACGCTCAACGTGTTCCAGACGGATGCCGCGCCGGACAGCGGCAGCGCAGGCGGACCGCTCGTGAACGAGGCCGGGCAGGTCATCGGCATCTGCATCGACCATGTCGGCTCGTATGTGTCCTACCAGACCGTGCCGGAGTTGGGCTTTGCCATCCCGATCAGCGAGGCGAAGACCATTCTCGACGATCTGATCGTCAACGGCTATGTCAGCGGGCGCGTTTCGCTCGGACTGACGGTCTCGGAGATCCCGGAGACCTACCGGCGCTTCTGGGGTCTGCCGAGCGGCGTCGTCATCGAGTCGGTCACGGCGGGCAGCAACGCCTACTATGCGGGCCTGCACGCGGGCGACGTGATCTGCCAGCTGGGCGACAGCGCCGTCACGAACCTCAACGACTACCGCAGCATTCTCAGCGCCTGCCATGTCGGCGAAGAGCTGCGCGTATATATCTACCGTGACGGGCGGCAGTATTACACGGATGTCACGCTGACCGGAAAGGGCGAAAGCCCATCCGAGATTGCGACGGAGCAGATGCAGAACGAAACGGAATAAACGGAATATGGTTCGGCCGGCCGGCGGGAAGCTCCCCCGGCCGGCCGTTTTATGCGTTGGCAATTGTAGGGGAGCGGACAGCCGGGCCCGGCGCAATGCTGCCGATACGAACAGGCTGCCGATAAAACGGCAGGCACCGATTGCGTCTGCAGCGGCGCTCAGGGAGCGCCATTGGCAGTAGCAGGTATTGGGACGGTGATTCGGCGGCGTAAGACAAACAGGTTTGTCATTGCGAGGAGGTCGAAAGCCCGACGTGGCAATCTCGCAGTACCCATCCGGAGCGCAGGAAAGCCATCGGCGAAATCGCAGGCTGTTGCAGGAGATTGCCACGGCCCCGATGGGGCCTCGCAATGACAAATCAGGTGACCTCGCGCCATAGAAGCAATGCAGCGTATACTGCCAGCCTGTATGGCGCTCCCTGAGCGCCGCTACAGACGCAATTGGTTTGTACGTTTTATCGCTGCCCTGTACGAACTGGCAGCGCCTTACTGAAATGACAAATCCGGTGGTCTGCGCCGATTTCCCATTGACAAACGGCAAAGCAGCCGCTACAATAGCGTTCGTACAAGTATGAAAAATATGATTTTGGAGGGATTCGATGGCAGGAGGCAAGCATTTGCTCGGCATGCCGCGCGGGCGGCACGTTTTCGGAACGGTCAAGGTCGGCGAACGCGGCCAGATCGTGATCCCCAAGGAGGCCCGCGAGCTGTTCGGCATCCGGCCGGGTGACACGCTGCTCGTGCTCGGCGATGAGAAAAACGGACTGCTTGTGACGCCGCCGGACGTGATGCACGACGTGGCGCGGCAGATCTTTCAAAATCTGGAGAAAGAGGAGAATCAGAAATGAACGCAGAAGAGATCTATCGTCCGCTCGGTGTCTCGCCGCAGGTGTGTGCCTTCGGCGAGCGGGTGCTGGACGGACTGCGGGAGCGCTTTGCGGCCGTAGACCGCATCGCAGAGGCCAATCAGGCCAAGGTGCTTGCCGCCATGCAGAAAAATCGCGTCAGCGCGGCCTGCTTTGCCGCCACGACGGGCTATGGCTATGACGACGTCGGCCGCGACAAGCTCGAGCGCGTCTATGCCGACACGTTCCACACCGAGGCCGCGCTCGTGCGCCCGCAGATCACCTGCGGCACGCATGCCCTGACTGTGGCCCTGTCTGCGAACCTGCTGCCGGGCGACGAGTTGCTTTCGCCGGTCGGCGCGCCGTATGACACGCTCGAGGAGGTCATCGGCATCCGCCCGTCGCCCTGCTCGCTGCGGGAATACGGCGTGAGCTACCGGCAGGCGGACCTGAAGCCGGACGGCACGTTCGACTATGAGGCCATCCGCGCCTGCGTGAACGAAAAGACAAAGCTGGCCACCATCCAGCGCAGCAAGGGCTATGCGACCCGCCCGACGTTCTCCGTGCAGCAGATCGGCGAGCTCATCGCCTTCCTGAAGTCTCTGAAGCCGGACATCATCTGCATGGTGGACAACTGCTACGGCGAATTCGTCGAGCCGATCGAGCCGAGCGACGTCGGCGCGGACATGATCGTCGGCAGCCTCATCAAGAACCCCGGCGGCGGCCTTGCCCCCATCGGCGGCTACATCTGCGGCCGGACGGACCTTGTCGAGCGCTGCGCCTACCGCCTCTCCGCGCCCGGCCTTGGGCAGGAGGTCGGTGCGAACCTCGGCCTGCTGCCGTCGCTGTATCAGGGCTTCTTCCTTGCCCCGACCGTTGTCGCGTCTGCGCTCAAGGGCGCGATCTTCGCGGCCAATCTCTATGAGCGCCTTGGCTTCCGCGTCGTTCCGAACGGCTCGGAGTCCCGCCACGACATCATTCAGGCCGTAGAGCTCGGCTCACGCGAGGGCATGATCGCCTTCTGCAAGGGCATCCAGTCCGCTGCGCCGGTCGACAGCTTTGCCGATCCCATGCCGTGGGATATGCCCGGCTATGAGGACGAGGTCATCATGGCGGCAGGCGCGTTCGTGCAGGGCTCGTCCATTGAGCTCTCGGCCGATGGCCCGATCCGCCCGCCCTATGCCGTCTATTTTCAGGGCGGCCTGACATGGTATCATGCCAAGCTCGGCATCCTGCTGTCCCTGCAGAACATGGCAGACGCCGGTCTGGCCACGCTGCCGGAAGTACAATAAATAATCTGGAGGTATCATCCCTTGAACTGGTTCTGGTTTGCACTCATCGCGCTCATCTGCTGGAGCGGCTCCGATCTGTTTTCCAAGATCGGCTGCTGCGGCGAAAAGGATAAGACGGCCCATCTGAAAATGGTCGTCGCCGTCGGCCTCGTCATGGGCCTGCATGCGGCCTATATGATCGTGTTCCATCACGTCTCCGTCACCTGGGACGTCGTCTGGACATACCTGCCCGTCTCCCTGCTCTACATCCTCTCCATGACGCTCGGCTATGTCGGCCTGCGCTACATCGAGCTTTCCATCTCGTCTCCGATCTGCAACAGCTCCGGTGCGCTCGTCGCCGTGCTGTGCCTGTGCACCGGTGCGCTGTCCGATTATAACGGCCCGCAGAAGGCGGTCATCCTGTGCGCCGTCGGTCTGGTGTGCCTCGGCGTCGTCGGCCTCGGCGTCGTGGAGGCGCGAGAGGACGACGATCTGCGCCGCCGCCGTCAGGAGCACGCGAACCGCAAGTATGCCAAGAGCTGGCTCGCCATCTGCCTGCCCGTGGCCTACTGCCTGCTCGACGCCGCCGGGACGTTTGCCGACAGCCTCGTGCTCGAACGCCTGAACGAGGACTCCGCGAACGTCGCCTATGAGCTGACGTTCCTGGCCGCCGGCATCGGCTGCCTTGTCTACCTGCTGGCCCGCCGTGAGAAGTTCACGTTCAAGGCGGAGCTGCCCAAGTATGTCGGCGCTGCCTGCGAGACCGTCGGCCAGCTGTTCTATATCTATGCGCTGGCCGATGAGGAGCACGTTATGATGTCTGCACCGATCATCTCGGCCTACTGCGTAGCCTCCGTGCTGTGGAGCCGCCTGTTCCTGAAGGAAAAGCTCTCATGGAAGCATTATCTTATGATCGGGTTCGTTGTTGCGGGCATCGTCATTCTGGGCATTTACGACATTTAGGGAACCTCTGCCGGGGCTGTGTGGCCCCGGCAGTTTTTTGGTATGTGCCCGCCTGCGAAAGCGCCAAAACCGCTTGACTTCAGGCACTTTCGCGCTTATAATATTATTTTGGATCATGATGTAATAAAAACTCCAAATGGATCGTTCCGGAGGAAAAATTATGCTGAAAAATACTGAAAAAACCATGGACAAGCTCGTCGCTTTGTGCAAAAACCGCGGCTTCGTGTTCGCAGGCTCCGAAATCTACGGCGGCCTTGCCAATACCTGGGACTACGGCCCCCTCGGCGTCGAGATGAAAAACAACATCAAGCGCGCCTGGTGGAAGAAGTTCGTGCAGGAGAACCCGTATAACGTCGGTCTCGACTGCGCGATCCTCATGAACCCGCAGACGTGGGTCGCTTCCGGCCACCTCGGCGGCTTCTCCGACCCGCTGATGGACTGCCGCGAGTGCCACGAGCGCTTCCGCGCCGATAAGCTCATCGAGGACTACTGCGCCAAGACCGGCGAGAAGCTGCCGAAGCCCATCGACGCCTTCTCGCAGGCCGAGATGAAGAGCTTCATCGACGAGAAGAACATCTGCTGCCCGACGTGCGGCAAGCACAACTTCACGGATATCCGTCAGTTCAACCTGATGTTCAAGACGTTCCAGGGCGTCACGGAGGACGCGAAGAACACCGTGTATCTTCGCCCGGAGACGGCGCAGGGCATCTTTGTGAACTTCGTCAACGTGCAGCGCACCACGCGCCGCAAGCTGCCGTTCGGCATCGGCCAGATCGGCAAGTCGTTCCGCAACGAGATCACGCCGGGCAACTTCATTTTCCGCGTGCGTGAATTCGAGCAGATGGAGCTGGAGTTCTTCTGTGAGCCGGGCACGGACCTCGAGTGGTTCGCCTACTGGCGCGGCTTCTGCAAGCAGTGGCTGCTCTCGCTCGGCATGAAGGAGGAGAACCTTCGCCTGCGCGACCATGACCCGGAGGAGCTGTGCTTCTATTCCAAGGCGACGACGGACTTCGAGTTCCTGTTCCCGTTCGGCTGGGGCGAGCTCTGGGGCGTTGCCGACCGCACGGATTATGACCTGACGCAGCACCAGAACACGTCCGGCAAGGACCTGACGTATTTCGATCAGGAGAAGAACACGCGCTATATCCCCTATGTCATCGAGCCGTCCCTCGGCGTCGAGCGCTCGTTCCTGGCCTTCCTGGCAGATGCCTACGACGAAGAGGTCGTCGGGCAGGACAAGAAGGGCAACGACGACATCCGCACCGTCCTGCATCTGCACCCGGCCCTTGCGCCGTACAAGGCGGCCGTCCTGCCGCTGTCGAAGAAGCTCTCCCCGGCTGCCGAGGAAATCTACCATGACCTGCAGAAGGAATTCATGGTCGATTTCGACGATGCCGGTTCCATCGGCAAGCGTTATCGCCGTGAGGACGAGATCGGCACGCCGTACTGCATCACCGTCGACTTCCAGACCGTGGGCGACGAGACGACCCCGGCGGACCATGCCGTGACCGTCCGCGACCGCGATACCATGGAGCAGGTCCGCATCCCTGTTTCCGAGCTGAAGGCATGGCTTGCCGAAAAGCTCGCATTCTGACATGAGCGCCCCGGAAAAGCGCAGCCTGCGCGAGCGGCTGCGCCCGAAGGAGCGGAAGCCTGCCGTCCGCTGGCTGCTGACGGTCCTGCTGCTGGCCGCGGCCGTGCTCGGTCTGCACATGCTGCTGCAGATGATCGGAACGCTGGACTTCTCCCGCGGCCGCTTCAGCTCCTACCTGCATGTGCCGAAGATCTACCTGCTGAACCTGCTGCCGGTCGCACTGCTCGTGGCCTTCACCTATTTTGCCACGAACCGCGCCTGGCTCGGCTTCCTCATCCCGTCCGTGCTGCTGTTCGTCATGGACTTCGTCAACTATTTCAAGGTCACGCTCCGCGGCGACCCGTTCGTGGCGGAGGACTTCCTGACCATTGGCGAGGGAGCGGGCATCATCGGACAGTATACCCTGCATTTCCCGCTGATGTTCTTTGCCGGCATCGCCCTCATTGCCGCCGGGACGATCGTCCTGCACCGCTGGGCGCGCGGCCGCATGCCGAAGAAGCGCTGGTGGCTCCGCGTTCTGGCGCTGGTGCTCATCGTGCTGCTGGGCTTCGGTGCATGGGAGCTCTGGTACGGCAATACAGATCTCTATGACAGCATGATGGAGGCGAATACCTCCCTCTTCAACGTCTGGAAGGACGCAGAGAATTATGCCTCGAAGGGCTTTGTCTACTCCTTCCTGAATTCGCTGGCGGAGGCCATGCCCCAAAAGCCGGACGGCTATTCCGCGCGGAAGGCAGAGGACCTGCTCAGCGCCTACCCCGAGGCGGATATCCCGGAGGGGCAGAGAGTCAACGTCATCGCGACGATGCTCGAGAGCTTCTCCGACCTGTCCGTGTTCGGGACCGTCTCCGACCGCTTTGTGCAGGACCCCTATGCGGACTTCCACGCCCTGCAGGCCGAGAGCTACACCGGTACGCTCATCTCCGATACCATCGGCGGCGGTACGATCAATGCCGAGCGTGCCTTCCTGACGGGCTACTCCTACCCGCAGCCTCGCTACCGCCGCGACACGGAGTCCTTCGTGCGCTACTTCCTTGAGCAGGGCTATGAGACGGAGGGCGGCCATCCCGGCTATGCCTGGTTCTACAGCCGCGAGAAGATCAACGAGCGCCTCGGCTTCGAGACGTACCATTTCCTCGATGGCTACTACGAAAACCTGCTGACGGATGAAAACAGTCTGGACGGCCACCCGAACGACGAGGCATTCTTCGCCGAGCGGGCCGAAAGCTGGGAAGCGCGCGATCCCTCGAAGCCGTGCTTCTCGTTCAGTGTCAGCTATCAGGGCCACAGCCCCTATGCGGACGACACCCTCGTCTGGGGCGAGACCTACATCCCGCACGAAGGCATCTCCGATGCGGCCTACTACACCGTGAACAACTATCTCGGCAGCGTGGCCAGCACCGGAAAGCAGCTTGCCGCCTATGTCGACTCGTTCCGCGACGACCCGGAGCCGGTCGTGCTCGTCTTCTTCGGCGACCACAAGCCGACGCTCGGCGCAGGCAACAGCTTCTATGAGGAGCTGGGCGTCAACGTGCAGGAGGGAACGGCAGAGGGCTTCTACAACCTGTATACCACGCCGTATCTCATCTGGACCAACGATGCTGCAAAGGCTGTGCTTGGAAGAAGCGACATTGGCACCGGCCCGACCATCTCGCCGTGCTATCTCATGTCCGTGCTCTTTGACTGCTGCGGCTGGGAAGGCCCGTCCTGGATGCAGCTCCAGCGGCAGACCCGTGCGGTGCTGCCCGTCATGCAGAGCCGCGGCATGTATCTTGTCGCGCAGGGCAGCGCTCCGACTGCCTCACAGGGCATCGCCTTGCTGACCTACACGCTTTCCGGCGACGCGCTGCAGGCAAAGCAGAACTATGCCATTGCAGAATACTACGTCCGCCGCATTCGTCCCGCGCAATCCTAGCATCCCGCTTCTGCGTTTTGAAATAACTCGAAAAGGAATGATCACTATGGAAAAACTTTACGGCAAACAGCTCGAAATCATGGCTACCAAGGCACGGCTGCTCGGACTTGACGCCGTTCATACCGCCGCGTCCGGCCATATCGGCGGCAGCCTCTCCGCGATGGACATCCTCACGACGCTGTACTTCAACGTCATGCAGGTCGACCCGGCCAACCCGCAGGATCCGGACCGCGACCGCTTTGTGCTGTCCAAAGGCCACTGCACCCCGGCTCTGTACCCGGTCCTGTCCCTGCGCGGCTTCTTCCCGCAGGAGGATCTGAAGCTCTTCCGCTCCATCAAGGGGCACTACTCCGGCCATCCCGACATGCGTCACGTCAAGGGCGTCGACATGTCCACCGGCTCCCTGGGCCAGGGCATCTCCGCTGCCGTCGGCATGGCGCTGGCAGGCAAGCTTGTAAAGAAGGACTACCGTGTCTATGCCCTGCTGGGCGACGGCGAGATCGCCGAGGGCCAGGTCTGGGAGGCCGCCATGTCCGCTGCGAAGTATCATCTGGACAATCTCTGCGCCGTCGTCGATGTCAACGGCCTGCAGATCGACGGCGCGACGAAGGACGTCATGCCGTCCGAGCCGCTCGATCAGAAGTTCGCCGCCTTCAACTGGAACGTCATCCATGTGAACGGCCATGACTACGATGCGCTCATCGCCGCATTCGAGGCCGCTGCCGCCTGCAAGGGCAAGCCGACCGTCCTGATCGCCAAGACGACGAAGGGCAAGGGCGTGTCCTTCATGGAGAACAACGCCGGCTGGCACGGCAAGGCACCGAACGATGAGCAGTATGCACAGGCCAAGGCTGAGGTCGAGGCCAAATTAGCGGAACTGGAGGGCAAATAAGATGGCTGGAAAAATTGCAACCCGCGCCGCCTATGGCGAGGCGCTTGTCGAACTGGCAGAACAGTATCCGGAGCTGGTCGTCTTTGACGCCGACCTCTCCAACGCGACCATGACAAAGGGCTTTGCGGCCAAGTACCCGGAGCGCTTCTTCGACATGGGCATCGCCGAGTGCAACATGACCGGCGTCGCTGCCGGCATGTCCACCTGCGGCTTCAAGCCCTTCACGAACACGTTTGCGATCTTTGCCTCCGGCCGTGCCTGGGAGCAGGTCCGCAACTCCATCGGCTATCCGCACCTGAATGTCAAGGTCGTCGGCTCGCACGGCGGTCTGTCCGTCGGCGAAGACGGCGCGACCCATCAGTGCACCGAGGATCTGGCCCTGATGCGCGTCATCCCCGGCATGAAGGTTCTGTGCCCCTGCGACGGCTACGAGATGAAGCTCGCCGTCAAGGCGCTGCTCGAGTATGACGGTCCTGCTTATCTGCGCCTGGGCCGCGCCGCCGTCGAGACCGTCACGGACGAGATCGAGGGCTACCGGTTCGAGCTGGACAAGGGCGTCACGCTGAAGGACGGCAAGGACGTCACCGTCATCGCTACGGGCCTCATGGTCCAGATGGCGCTGAAGGCCCGCGAGATGATGGCTGCGGAGGGCATCTCCGTCCGCGTCATCGACATGCACACCATCAAGCCGCTCGACGGCGAGCTGGTCAGGAAGGCCGCGCTCGAGACGGGCTGCATCGTCACCTCCGAGGAGCACAGCATCATCGGCGGCCTCGGCGGCGCCGTTGCCGAGTTCCTGAGCGAGAACTGCCCGACGCCGCTCGTTCGCCATGGCGTGAACGACGCCTTCGGCCGCAGCGGCACGGCCAACGCCGTGCTTGAGGCCTACGGTCTGACGCCGGAGGTTCTGTGCGACAAGATCCGCGAAGCGCTGGCAAAGAAGCACTAAGGCAACACCGTATCATTGCACCTTCGGCCTTCGCCGGATATTTTTCGCCGATCCATCGGTTCGAAAAGTTTGAGGTATTGCGCAGCCGTTGGCGGCTTTGCCGCCTTACGGATGCGGCATGCCCCTTGCGGGTACACAAAGTACATCTGCACTTTTCAAACCTTGTCTCGACAAAAAATCTCTCGGCGAATGCTCTCGCTGAATGATACGGTGCTGCCCTGACCCTGCCTCCGCCCTGCTTCAGCGGGGCGGAGGCTTTCTGTTATGGAGGACCGATCTATGATACGACCTGTCACGTCCGCCGACCGCGCCGTGCTGCGCGAGCTGCTGGCGGAGTTTTACGATACGGACGCCGTGCTGCACCCACTCCCCGCATCCTACCACGACGCGGCGCTCGACGAGCTGTTCCGCTCGGACAGCCTGCAGCGCGCCTGCCTGCTCGAGCAGGACGGCGAGACTGCGGGCTATGGCCTGCTCTCGCTCAAATATTCCCACGAGGCGGGCGGGCTGGAGCTGTGGGTGGAGGAGCTGTATGTCCGCCCCGCCTTCCGCGGCCGCGGCCTGGGCCATGAATTCTTCGCATGGCTGCGCGGCCTTTCCGCAGCGGAGCACATCCGCCGCATCCGGCTGGAAACGGAACCGGAAAACGAGCGTGCAGCGGCACTCTACGCCCGCATGGGCTTTTCGCCGCTGGGCTATTGCCAGATGTTCCGGGAGGAAGCAACATGATCTATCTTGACAACGCCGCCACGACCCGGCCCTGCGCCGAGGCCGTTGCGGCCGTGAACGATGCGCTGACGGCCCGCTGGGGCAATCCCAGCGCCGTGCACCGGCTCGGCATCGAGGCGGCCCGGCTGCTGCGCACGGCCCGGCAGGATGTCGCCGAGGCCATGGGCGCGGAGACGGAGCGCGTCTTTTTCACCTCCGGCGGCACGGAGGCCGACAACTGGGCCATTTTCTCCGCCGCCGAGCGGCTGGGCAAGCGCGGCCGCCATATCGTCACGACGGCTGTGGAGCACCATGCCGTGCTCCATCCCATGCAGAAGCTGGAGCAGCAGGGCTTTTCCGTCACCTATCTGCAGCCGGACGCGGAGGGCCGCGTGAGCCTCGAGGCTCTGCAGGCAGCCCTCCGGCCGGATACGATCCTCGTCAGCATCATGATGGTGAACAACGAATCCGGCGCGGTCATGCCCATTGAGCGCATGGCGCGGCTGACGCACCGCGTCTGCCCGAACGCCCTGTTCCACACGGACGCTGTGCAGGGCTTTTTCAAGGTCCCGTTCCGGGCGCGCACGCTCGGCGTGGATCTTATTTCCGTCTCCGCCCATAAGGTCCACGGCATCAAGGGCGCGGGCGCGCTGTACATCCGGCCCGGTCTGTCGCTGCCGCCGTTCGTGCTGGGCGGCGGGCAGGAGAGTGGCCTGCGCAGCGGCACGGAGGGCCTGCCTGCGATCGCGGCCTTTGCCTCCGCCTGCCGGGCTCTGCTGCCGAAGCGCACGGAATCCATTGCCCGCCAGCGCCGCCTGCTGGCGCAGGCGCAGGAGCTGCTCCGTGCCATCGACGGCGTGCAGCTGCTCGGCGCGCAGGAAGCGCCGCACATTCTGAATCTCGCCGTGCCGGGTGTCCGCTCGCAGGGACTCATCAACGCCCTGCAGGAGCGCGATATCTACGTCTCGGCCGGTTCGGCCTGCAGCAAGGGCCACCGCAGCCATGTGCTCGAGGCCATGGGCGTTGACGCCGCGTGGATCGACGGCTCCGTCCGCGTCTCGCTCTCCGATGAGACGACGGAGGACGACATCCGCGCGCTGGCCGAGGCCCTGCCCGCCGTGCTGACGGAGCTGCGGGGCGGAGGGCGGCGCGCATGACCCGCCCGCTCCGCAATCTCATCTCCGCCGTCACGCTCGCGGCCCTGACGGGCCTGCTCGTTCTGGCGGCCACACAGTGGACGGACGTCTTTTTCCGCTTCTATCCGTCGTTTTCCCGCTGGATCCTCGGCGTGCTGGCCGGGATCACGAGCGTTACGTCCTTCCCGCTGTGGGAGCCGGGCCTGTGCCTGATCGTGCTGTGGGGCGTCATCTCGCTGATCCGCAGTCTGGTGCACCATCACTTTCTGCGCTGGCTCAGCGGGCTGCTGCTTACCCTTTGCTTTGCCGCCTTTTTCTTCATGACGGTCTGGGGCCTGAATTATTTTGCGCCGCCGATGTCCGAGCGTCTCGGCATGGAAACGCAGGAGCGTACCGCCGCCGAGCTGCGCGAGGTCACGGCCTATTTTCTGCAGAAGGCCAACGAGACCGCGCCGCTGGTCGAGCGTGATGCCGACGGCGTCATTGCGGCCTCGGACCTCTCTCAGCTCGGCAAGCAGGCCGGGGCGGGCTATGAGACGCTTGCCAAAACGACGGACTGCTTCGACGGCTCCACGGCCCGGGTCAAGACGCTGCTGAGCAGCAAATGGTTTGGCAAAACGGGCACGACGGGCATTTTCATCGCCTTCACCGGCGAGAGCAGCATCAGCTCCACGACGTTCACGGCCTCCGTGCCGTTCACGATGTGCCATGAGATCGGCCACCGCATGGCCTTCGCCCGCGAGAACGAGGCAAATTTTGCCGCCTTCCTCGCCTGCGAGGCGAGCGAGGATGCCCGCTTTGCCTATTCCGGCTACTACACGGCCTTCCTCTACTGCTACAATGCGCTGCGCAAGGTCGATGCCGCTGCGGCAAACGAGGTCTGGAGCGGCGCGTGCGACGAGCTGCGTGCCGACTGCGCCGCGGCGAACTCACACTATAAAAAAGTGGAAGACCAGAAGGTCTCCCAGGTCACGGACAAAATTTACAACAGCTACCTGCAGACGGTCGGCGTGGAATCCGGCCGCCAGTCCTACGGCGAAGTGGTCGATCTGCTGACCGCCTGGTACTTTACACAGGAGGCCACGCAATGAAACGAGCGCCCTGGCTCTATACCCTGATGCAGATCGCCCTGTGGAGCATCCATGGCGTTCTGATTTCCTATGCACAGCGCTATCTTGCCGGGATGGGCATGCGCGACAGTGCCATCGGCCTGCTGCTCGGCGGCGCGACGGCGGCGGGCTTCGTGCTGCAGCCGCTTCTGGCCGCCGTATGCGACCGCTCGCGCCTGACGGTCCGCCTGACGCTGCTGACCGGCGGCGGGCTGATGCTGCTTTGCTGCGCGGCCCTTCTCCCGGCGGCAAAGAGCCTGACCCTGACGGCTGCGTTCTATGCAGTGGCCTGCTGCATGGCGCAGACCGTCCCGTCGTTCGTCAATGCCCTCGGTATGGCGGCGGAGCGGAAGGGCATGCGCCTGAATTTCGGCATCTCCCGCGGCGCCGGGTCCATCGGCTTCGGCCTGACGGCCCAGCTGGCCAATGTGCTTCTGCTGCGCGGCGGCCTGCGCACCGTGCCGCTCTACTCCCTCTGCCTTGCCGCCATTCTGACGGCCACGGCGCTCTGCTTCCCCCGCACGGCGGAGCAGACGGCGGAAGCGGCGCAGCCGGAGCAGGCCTCCGGCCTTGGCCGGTTCCTGCGCGGCAGTCCGCGCTTCTGCCTGCTGCTGGCGGGCGCGTTCCTGCTGTTCTTCGGCCATAACACGCTGGCAAGCTATCTCTACCGCGTGGCCCAGTGGAAGGGCAATGCCGACGCGCAGGGCACGGCAACGCTGCTTTCCGCTCTGCTGGAGCTTCCCATCCTGTTCGGCTTTCCTCTGCTGCTGCGCAAAGCGGGCAGCGGAAGCTGGCTGCGGCTGTCCGGCCTGTTTTTCACGCTTCGGCTGCTGCTGACGCTCGTTCTGCCCGGAACGGCCGGGTTCTATCTGGCCCAGTGCATGCAGATGGGCGGCTTCGCCCTCTATACCGTCAGCTCGGTATATTATGTCAACGAGATCATCCCCGTGCAGGACGCCGTCAAGGGCCAGAGCTTCCTTGGCGCGGCCGGAACGATCGGCGCGGTCGCCGCGAACGTGCTCGGCGGCGCGCTGCTCGACGCCTCGGGCGTGCCGCTGCTGCTGACGGTTTGCACGATTGTTTCCGCCGCCGGTGCGGCCATCGTGTGGTGCGCCGTGCAGACAAAAAAGCACGCCGCCTGCTGAGTTCGACAGACTTCGCAGGCAGAACGTGCTACAATGGCGCTACAGCTTATCCAATGCGAGTGTACTTCCCGACCCCGGCGCGGCGCGCCGGACCCAAAATGCAGACTATCCCCTCGGATTTCATATCCGAGGGGACTTTTTTATATGGGCAGCGCCGCACAATTCATCACCGGCCTTCGCCGGATATTTTTTGCCGATCCATCGGTTCGGGAAGTTTGGAGTATTGCGCAGCCGTTGGCGGCTCTGCCGCCTTACGGATGCGGCATGCCCCTCGCGGGCACACAAAGTACGCCTGCACTTCCCAAACCTTGGCTCGACCAAAAATCTCTCGGCGAATGCTCTCGATCAATTGTGCGGCGCAGCCCGAAAGAACATAATAATGACCCGCATAAAGCTAGGCGAGAAGACCGTATTTGACCTTGATGCGGTCGAGCTTTTCGAGCATCGGCTCACCGAACAGCCACAGGAAGCAGACCGTCGCCGCGGCGTGGACGCAGTCCACCGGGAAGCCGGAGAGCAGATAGGCCCCGATCGTGGCCCAGCTCACCGTTCCCTGCCACAGCGGGGCGGACGAGACGTTCATCAGCACGCCGTAGATCAGAAGGGCAGACAGCGCGCCGTAGATGCACAGGCTCACGCGGCCGCGCCGCAGCAGCCCGCGGCGGTACAGCACACCCGCCAGAAAACCGCACAGGCCCATGGCGAACATCTGCCACGGCGTCCACGGCCCCTGACCGTACATGACGTTCGACAGCAGCATGGCAAGCGCCCCCGTAAGGAAGCCCGCCTCGCCGCCGAGCGCCACGCCGCTGACGATGACCAGCGCCAGCACCGGCTTGAACTGCGGCAGGGCGGAGAACGCCGCGCGCCCGGCCACGCACAGGGCCGAGAGCACGGCCAGCAGCACGAGCTCGCGCGCCGTCGGACCGCGCCGCTCGAACAGCAGGGCGAACGGCAGCATGACCTCCAGCAGCACGAGCAGCGAGATGAACAGATATTTCCGGTCGCCCAGCAGATACACGCCGCAGAGGATCGTCGCGGGAACGGCCAGCGCGATCACGCCGAGCGAGACCCACGTCCGCTTGGTCAAATGCCTGCGCGGGCCTGCCTCCGAGGCGCGGCCCGTCCTGCGCGAGACGAGCAGCATCGCGCCGACGAGAAGGACTGCCAGCCCCACGCACAGCGCGCCCTGCGGCACGGCAGCCAGAAACGGGATCGAGATTTTGTGCGTCAGCTGCAGGAACAGCGTGACGACGCAGCCGAGCAGCCCGAGCGCGCCGAGGCTGCGCCAGTGCGGCAGCGGCTTGACCTCCGGCGGGTGCAGCAGGTCCTTCGGCGGGGCTGCGGGCGGCTCGCGCCGCTCCGGGGGCGGGGTCTCCGTGCCGCCGCAGGCGGCGATCAGCTCCTCGCACGTCACGGCCTGCGGCAGCAGGCGGCGGGCCATGCGGTTCGCGGCCGTCGTATAGAAGTGATTCCCGGCGAAGAAGTCCGTCGGGCCGCCCTCGGCTGCGATGGAGCCGTCAAACATCAGAAGACAGCGGTCGGCATACTGCGCGCAGAATTCAACGTCATGGCTGACCATGACGACCGTCGCGCCCTGCTCCAGCAGACCGTTCAGGATCGCGGCCAGCTCGCGCTTGACCTGCGCGTCCATGCCCTTGGTCGGCTCGTCGAGCAGCAGAAGCTCCGGTCCGGCCAGCAGCAGCTTGGCCAGCGCGGCGCGCTGCTGTTCGCCGCCGGAAAGATCATAGGGATGCCGGTCCAGCAGGCCCTCCAGACGGCAGAAGCAGGCCATTTCCTGCATGCGCCGTGCCTGCTCCGCCTCCGGCAGGGAGGCGAGCTGCTCCCGCAGCTCATCACGGACCGTAGCGCGGTCAAAGAGCATCTGCGGGTCCTGCGGCAGAAGGCCGATGCGCTCGGTCCGGCAGAAGCGCTTGCCGCGCAGCGGGCGGCGCAGACCGGCCAGCAGGCTCAGCGTCGTCGTCTTGCCGCTGCCGTTTCCGCCAAGCAGGGCGGTCAGCTGGCCGCGGGCAAAGCTGCAGCTCAGGTCCTGCAGCACGTCCTCGCCGTCCTTTTCATAGCGGAACCAGACGTCCCTCAGGCCGAGCAGCTCCTCTCCGGCGGGGCGGAGCCTGCGCGGCGGAACGTCTGCCAGCGGGTGCGCGGCGGCGTAGCCCGCCAGCCACTGCCGCCCCTCCGTCACGGTCACGGGGCACTCGTCCGCACCGACGGAGCCGCTGACGCGTACCGGCGTCGGCATGGAGAAATAAACGGGGCTTTTTGCCGCGCGCAGGGCGCGGCTGACCTCCTGTGGCGTGCCGTGGGCCAGAACGGTCTGCTCCAGCGCCAGCACGCGGTCGCACAGCGGCAGGGCCTCCTCCAGCCGGTGCTCGCTCAGGATGACCGTTGTGCCGAGCTCGCGGCGGATGCGCGCCACGGCGTTCAGGAAATCGGCGGCCGCGATGGGGTCGAGCTGCGAGGTCGGTTCGTCGAGCAGCAGTACGCGCGGCTGCAGCGCCATGACGGAGGCCAGATTCAGAAGCTGCTTCTGCCCGCCGGACAGGGCCTCCACCGGGCGGGAGAACCACTCTTCAATGCCGAAAAAGCTCGCCATCTCCGCCACGCGGCGGCGGATGACCGGCGTGGCAAAGCCGAGGCTCTCCATGCCGAAGGCCAGCTCGTGCCACACGCGGTCCGTGACGATCTGCTCGTCTGGCTTCTGCAGCACAAAGCCGATCTCGGCGGCCTGCCGCCGCGCGTCCAGCGCGGAAAGCGGCTCGCCGAAGAAGGAGATCTCGCCCGTAAAGCTGCCGTGCGGCGTCAGCGCGGGCTTCAGCGCGCGCAGCAGCGTCGATTTGCCGCCGCCGGACGGGCCAATAAGCGTGAGGAACTCGCCCTCCTCCACGGAAAACGAGACGTCCTGCAGGGCGGGGACCGTCTCCTGCGGATAGGTAAAGCTCAGGTGCGAGACCGTGATGCCCGCCATTGGATCGCCTCCTTTGCGTCAAAGATCAGGGGAAATGCGGCCAGCAGCGTGAAGGCTGCCGTCCAGACCGCGGCCTGTACACCGGCCGCGCCGCCGGGCGCGGGGTAGTACCACCATTTCAGCCCGCCGGTCAGGCTCCCGGCCAGAACGATCCCGCCCAGCGTGGCCAGCACGCCGAGACAGATGCCGTCCCGCAGGGTAAAGCGGAACAGGGAAAACGCCGTTCGCTTCGGCAGACCGTAGCCGCGGCTCTTCATGGAGTCCGCCGTGTCGAGGGCATTTTCCAGTGCCCAGGTGACCACGATGGACACGACGCGACCGGCGCGGCGGATGCCCGCCAGCCAGCCGCGCTCCGCGGGCCGGGACAGCTTCTGCGCCTGCGCGACCTCGCGCGTGCGCCGCAGCAGGCGCGGCACGAAGCGCAGGCCCATGGACAGCGTCAGGGACAGCGACGGCAGGATCCTGCCGAACAGATAGACAAATTTATCGGACGTCATTACGGCGTTCCAACCCATAAACCAGAGCACGGCCGTGCCGAGCCGCACGGCGGCGGAGATGCCGTAGAGCACGGATTCCAGCGTGCAGGCGTTTCCGGAAGGGAAACGGAACAGGACGGTCACGCCCTGATGGGATACGAGCGGATTGACGACCGCCGCCAGCAGCATCAGCGGCAGCAGCATGGCCATCCGGCGGCCGAAGCCCCGACCGGTGCAGCGCAGGGCGAACAGCGCCGCGCACACCAGCCCCGCAAGCTGAACGGCCGGATGGGATAGAAACATGGCAAACGCAAGCACCAGCACGAAGAACGTCAGGTCCACCAGCGGATGCAGGCGCGCAAAGCCGGAGCGCACTGGCTCTCACCTCACAAAAAACACTTTGATAAGTTTACCACAAAACAGGTCGGAAGTAAACTCATTTCGTGGCAGCGCGTGTCGCGGCGGCATAGAATGCAGCGGGAAAGGAGGAATTTTCTTGGCTCGTGTCATTTATAAGTTCGGCGGCACGTCCGTCGGCGACACGCGGCGGCTGTACCGCGCGGCGCGGCGCATCGCCGCGGCCCACCACGCCGGGGACGAGGTCGTCGCCGTGCTCTCGGCGCAGGCGGGCGCAACGGATGCCCTGCTCGCGCGCGGGCGGGAGATCGACCCGGACTGCGCCGGGCGGGAGGCAGACAGCCTGCTGTCCACGGGCGAGCAGGTCTCCGTCAGCCTGTGCGCGCTGGCGCTGGCGCGTCTCGGCGTCCCGGCCGTGAGCCTGTGCGGCTGGCAGATGGGCCTGCAGACGGACGGCAGCCACGGCAGCGCCCGGGTGCTGGGCCTGCGCGGCGACCGCATCGAGCGGGAGCTGCGGGCCGGGCGCGTCGTGCTGGCAGCGGGCTTTCAGGGCGTGGACGCCGCCAGGGATATCACGACGCTCGGCCGCGGCGGCTCCGATACGACGGCGGTCGCGCTGGCGGCCTTCCTGCACGCCGATCTCTGCCGCATCTATACGGATGTCGACGGTGTCTATGACCGCGACCCGCGTCTGCATCCCGACGCCGTGAAATACGGCCGCATCTCCTATGATGATATGCTTCTGCTGGCCCGCGGCGGAGCGCGCGTGCTGCACGACCGCTGCGTGGAGCTGGCGCGCCGGGAGCACGTCGTGCTGGAGGTCTGCTCTGCGTTCTCAGACGCGCCTGGGACGATCGTCGGATAAAAAACGGGCTTGCTGCGAACACCGCAGCAAGCCCCAAATGGTTCGTTAATAACCCGTTATTTAACCTTCTTCTCCCTGCGCGGGGACAAACAGCGACTCTGCCAGCTCCTGCAGCGCTTCGGGCGGTACCGTGCCGTCCGTCTCAAGGCTGTAGGCAAGTCCCGGCGCGATATCGATCCAGATGAGCTTGCAGCCCGCATTGCCGGGATCGTCCGAAAGCTCGGCCCGGCACCAGCGGATGGTCGTCTCCTCCGTGTGCGGATAGACGCGCTCTGAGCCGGAGAGGTCCACAAGGCGCTCCGGGTCTGCGCTGTCGCTCATGCCCATATGCCAGCGGTAGGGAATGCCGTCCAGCGTGAACGCCGTCTCCGCCACGGTCTGCCCGTCGATCTCCAGAACGCTGTAGGTCACGTTCTCCGCATCCTCCGGGGCGACGGCGACATCGTAGCCCAGTGTTTTCAGAATGCCGCAGGCGCTATGCAGCACGCTCTGCGCCGAATCCTCGGCACCGAGCGCCCACTGTGTTCCCGTGCTTCCGGCATACCAGCCAACCCAGCTCTCCTCACCGTCCGTGCGCAGGTCCATGGCAAGACCGGCGTCGCTCCAGGACAGCTCCTGCGTCCAGTTTGCCGATGAACCGGTCAGATCGGCGGCGGAGTCCGTCTTCAGGGAGCGCGCCGTATATCTGATCCCGTTGCTCACATAGCATACCTGCGCCATGGGAATGTCGGAATCCGTTGGGACCAGAGAATAGACCACGTCCTGCGAATCCGCCGGGACGGCCAGCGTATAGCCGAGGTCCATGATCGCCTTTGCATCGGTTGTGACGGAGGAGGGTACAGCTGCCTCCGTTGCGCTCGTGCTGGACTGCTTCTGCGTGCCGTCCGGCTGCACATCCTGCCGGGCCGGAGCGCGCAGCAGCGGCACGGCAGCCAGCGCGGCGGCGATGCACAGGCAGGCCGCGGCCGCAAGCGGGATCCAGACGTGCCTGCGGCGGCGCACCGGCTGCATGGCCTCCTCGAGCAGATCGTCGTCCACGGCGTGCATCAGGCGGAAAAACCGATCATCCTGCTTCATAGAAATACTCCTTCCTCTTCCAGCCTCCTGCGGAGCCGTGCGCGGGTGCGGAACAGCGAGCTGCGGATGCGGCCGGAGCTTGCGCCGCAGGCCTCGGCGATCTCGGCGATGCTCTCGCCGTACCAGTAGCGCCGCAGGAAAAACCGCCGGGCATCCTCTGGCTGTGCGCGCAGAAAATCATTGAGTGTGCGCTGCAGCTCCTGCACCATGGCGGCCTCCTCCGGGCCGTCCTTTGCCAGCGGCAGGCAGGCCTCCAGCTCCTCATAGGCCTCCGTCAGCGCGGTCTCGCGCTTCTGCGAGTGATGATAGGCATAGCGGTCGAGCGCCAGGTTGCGCGTGATGCGCACAAGATAGGCCTCGAGCGAGCGCGGCTTTTCCGGCGGGATGGCGTTCCATGCGCGCATGCAGGTGTCGTTTACGCACTCCTCCACGTCGCGCTCATCCTTCAGGATGCCGCGCGCAACGGAGCGGCAGAGCCTGCCGTATTTTTCCTCCACCGCGCTGATGGCGTATTCTACCCGGTGGTAGAACAGCTGCAAAATCTCGTCGTCGCCCATAGGTCTCGTGCCTCCTGCCGCGCCTCTGCGGCTGCAGAAGCATTCTGTTTATGCAGACGGAAAATCTGCGGGATGGTTTCGTTGGGAATAGGGAGTTAACCCAATTTTTTTCACACATTGTATCGAAATCCGGCAGCTGCGTCCATGCTGTTTTCTGCAGAAAAAGAAAAAACCGCCGTGTGGCGGGTGAGATTTCTGAACAGACTGAATTATGAATTGACATTTGCACAGCGGCTCGATATAATAAATTTGTGGAGCCTGCCGTCCGCTATAGACGGTAAGCGGTCGAAGACGGTTGCCTGCCATCCCGCGAGTGCGGAGTGGAGGCGTGTGTATAGCCTCGCGGGAAATTTTTCTCGGGGAGGTGATACATATTACGATTACACTTCAGGATGTGTTCTGGATCGTTTCCATTGCCTGGATGCTTTATCAGGCGTGGGACAAGTTCCATAACAGAAAGAAGTGAGCCGTCTGCCACCAACAGACGGCTCATGGGGTCATTTGACTCGCAATAGTTGTATGTGTCGTGGCAACCGTTCAGGTCCCACAGCAGGGGGATGTCTGTTACCAGCAGGCATCTCTCTGTGTTTTTATTATAACGTCCTTTATGCCAGTTGTCAAATGGATTTTGGGAAATGATCGGTCTTCGAACGTGTACGGCCGATACCGGCTTCCGTTTTGGGAAGCCGCCTTGTAAAGCGGGGCGGAAACAGGTACAGTGGGGTAGAATGACTCCTGCATTTCCGGAGATCATAGAAAGAGGCAACGCATGGAACCGGCAAAATTAGACCTGACGAGCTGCAAATATCCCATGGAGCTTCACAAACTGCTCAGTGCGTTTCTGAACAGACTGACCTATGAAAGTCCAGCAGAAGCGGGACGCATTGGGCTGGAAATTTGACGATGTGATTCTGGACTGAACGAAAAGTGGGCGCTGATCGCCCACTTTTTCGAACTTTATCCCGCTGCGGCCAGCATATTTTCAATCAGGATGCCGTAGCCCGCCGCCGGCTCATTGACCAGAACATGCGTGACCGCGCCGACGAGCCGCCCGTCCTGCAGGATGGGGCTGCCGCTCATGCCCTGCACGATGCCGCCGGTCTGCGCCAGCAGGGCGTCGTCCGTGACGGCCAGCCGGAGGTTGCGCCCCTGCGGCTCGTCCGGCTCGACGGAGACGATCTGCACGGCATATTCGCGCGTCTCCGTGCCGGAAACGTTGGAGAGGATCGTCGCGCTGCCGGTGTGAACCTGCGCGGCGGCGGCCGTGGGCAGCGGGGAAGCGTCCTGCGGCGGCGCCATGGTGCCGAAAATGCCGCGCTCCGTGTTGCTGCGGATCGTCCCGCTCGGGCTGCGCCCCGTCACAGCCCCGTGCAGCGCGCCGGGCGTTCCGACCTCGCCGCGTGTGACCGATGTGACAGCGGCGGGCAGGGCAAGGCCGCTGCGCAGCGGGAGCAGGGCGCTGCTGTCGCAGACACCGTGGCCGAGCGCGCCGAATGTGCCGTTCTCCGGGTCATAATAGGTGACGGTGCCGATGCCGGTGATGCTGTCACGGACAAACACGCCGAGCCGCCAGCCGTCCGCGGTTCTCTGGGGCTGCACGGCCGTTTCGGCTGCCTTGCCGCCGCGCTCATAGCGGATGGTCAGCGCCTGCCCGTCCGAGGCGGAGACGGCTGCCGTGACCTGCCGGACCGTGCTGACCCGCTCGCCGTCAATGGCGCGGATGACGTCGCCGCGCCGCAGCCCTGCCTCCCGCGCGCAGGGGTTGTCCTGCGCCAGCTCTACGATGGAAACGCCGTCCGTCTGCAGCTGCAGGCCGATGGCCTGCCCGCCGGGGATGAGCCTATCCGGCAGCGCAGCCAGCGCCGTGCCCGCCAGAAGCACGAGCGCCAGCAGGACGGCTGCCAATTGCTTGAAAATTCGATTCATTTTTTCGTCCTCCCGCGTTTTTCTCGCTGTTAATATGGCGCGGAAATCGAAGAAACGGCTTAGAAAATCCCGGCGGAATTCCCTTGTTAAAAAATGCGACCGGCCGCGCTGCAGGACTCTGCAGACACGGCCGGACCGTTTTTATCCTGTGCGGATAGAAATTTCAAAATGTTAAAGCCGCCGGATATCCTGCCCGACGAACTGGATCAGACGGTAGGTGCCGAGCAGGCGCGAGGCGATCTGCGGAGAATAGCGCACGGACAGCTGCTCCGGCGTCAGATTCGTGGAGATGATCGTCGGGCGCGATTCCATCAGGCGGGTGTTTACCACATGGTACAGGGCGGAGCAGACGAACTGCGTCGTCATTTCCGTGCCAAGGTCGTCGATGATGAGCAGGTCGCACTGCAGGTAGCGCTGGGAAAGCCCGCGGTTTTCCTCCTGTGACATGCCAAATTTTTCCGCTTCAAAATCGGAAAACAGGTGAATGGCCGTGTCGTATACGACGCTGTAGCCGCGGTCGGCCACCGTGCGCGCGATGCAGGCGGACAGGAACGTCTTGCCGAGGCCCGTTGCGCCGGAGAACAGCATGTTCCCGGACTGCATCGTGAAATTCTGCGCATACTTCCGGCAGTGGTTGAAATTCCGCTGCATGAGGGCACGGGGACTGGTGCGCACGCTCTCGGAATACTCGGCGGGATAGAGGTCGAGCCGGAAATTTTCAAACGTTTCCCGCCCGCTGCCGAGCAGGCTCGTCAGCTCCTTTTTCTGCTCCTGCCGGCACAGCTCGCGCAGGCACGAGCACATCTGCGCGCCGACATAGCCGCGCCCGCCGCACTTGGCGCACACGGGCGTGTCGTCCAGATAGCCGTCGTCAAAATCCCCGGCCTCGAGGATCCAGCTCCGCTCCCGCTGGAGCGCGAGATTCTTTTCCCGGACGGCGGCGACGGCCTGCGACGGGTCCTCGCCGCGCTGCAGGGCCGCGGCCATCAGCTCGGCCATGGTGCGGCGCAGCTCGTTGTCGATCTCGGCCAGACGGGGATAGCGGGCATAGGCGTCCGCTCTGTGGGCGGCGTTCTCCTGCTCACGCTCCGCCTTGGCCTGCTCCAGCCGTGCGCGGGCGCGATGGAGCACCTGTTCGCTGTATGCCATCTCAATCGTCCTCCTCTGCCAGCATGCGGGCCACGGCCTCCTGCGCCAGCGGGCTCAGCGCGGCGTCATGCTGCTGATAGGCGCTGGCGCGGCGCTGCTCCGGCTTGCGCGGGGCGTCCCCGGCGAGAATTTCCTCCGGCGTGTGCAGGTTCTGCTCGTGCCAGCTTGTCAGAATGGAATTCATGTACGCCCATTTGAGCGCGCCGGTGTTCAGGCAGGTGCGCTCATAGGCCATGCGGATCGTGTCGTCGCGGAAGCCCATCCGGATCCACGAGACCAGATATTTCTCCTCCGCGGGAGTCAGGCGGCGCTGGTCGATCTGCAGCAGCTGGCGCAGCTGCTGCACGCGGGTGTGGAGCTGCAGCTGCTGCTGCACGTAGAACGAGGCGGTCTCCAGCGTGTCGATGCCCTCGTCCGCCCAGCGGTAGGCCTCTTTTTCAATGGCGCGCATGGACGGCGCGCGCGAATCGCGGCGGCGGCTGCGCTCCAGACAGTAATAGAGCAGCACGCCCACGACCTCCGTCGGCAGGCGGAGATAATCGATGAGCGAGAGCAGGATCTTCAGCTCCTCTGTGGAGAGCGTGCGGCCGAGACGGCGCTGCGCCTCGCCGACGAGATTGCGGAAGCGGCCGTCGCCCGCCTGCTGCTCGCGCTTCAGGTCCTCTTCGGTGTACTGCGGGCGCTCCGGCGTGGGATGCACCGGGCGCTCCTCCTGCCACAGGCCCAGCTGGCGCAGCGTGTCCGTCGCGCCGACCATGCGCGGGACGGTGAAGTGCAGAGCGGCCAGCGCCGTTTCGCGCGGCAGTTCTGCCTTGCGGTATAAAAATAAAACTGCGGCATCCGGATTGCCGCAGGAGGTGAGCTTGCGGACCTCTTCTTCGGTTAGGGTGATTCCCGGCATGGTGCTTCATACTCCGTACAACAAAAATTTCGAGATGATTATACCACAGTTCCGGGAAAGCGGCAAGCGCCGCGCGCGGAAATCGGCGGATTCGCGCAGCGAAAAATTTTGGAACGGGCGGAACATTTCCCCGGCAGGTGCGTCTAATAAAAGAAACAGTCCGGGAAGACAGATCGGGAGGGACATCGTATGAAACGAGGGATCGCCATTCTTCTTGCCACCCTGCTGCTGGGCCTGTGCGCCTGCAGCCCGACGGGGGCGGATGCATCGGAGCCGGGCGGGACGCAGCCTGGCACCCAGCCCGCGACCCGCGGAACGGAAACGACAGCGGGCACGCAGCAGACGCAGCCTTCCGCGCAGGAGACCGATCCGACGGCAGAAACGCCGGAGGAGCCGGAGATCAACGAGGCATTCACCGCAGCCGCCCCCGATGCGCCGGACGGCGCACTCGGCGTGATGTTCAACGAGCCGCTGGATGGGCTGGAGCTGACGGTGACGCAGAACGGCCCCGCGGGCGAATATGACCGTGCCTATATCGTGGCAAAATATGTTGGCTCGTGGGTCAATGTGTTCGGCGTGACGTGGGAGAGCGGGCGGCTGAATGTCGGCGACAAGGCCCTCTATTCGTTCCGCACCGGGCAGGGCGATGTCATCGGCGGCTCGTTCGACCGCCCGGACGGCGGCGCGATGTATTATCTGACCGTGACGGCGCCGGACGGCAGCGATTTTGGAGAATACCTGACCTACAACGGCCGCTGGGGCTCGCCGCAGAAGGAATATCTCATGGACACCTGCTGGAATGCGGAGGCGGTCCTGCGCGAGGCTGCCGGTGCGGACGAGGACTGGGAGCTCTATGACAGCCGTCTCATTCAGGACGACGGCATCCCCTATGTCTGCTTCCGGCTGGAGGGCGAGACGGAGCGGTATGCGCTGGTCCCGCCGGACGGCTCGTGCGTCTATGCCGCCGAGCTCGACCCCGATACGGATCGCTACTGTATTACCGGCGTATTTTAAGAGCAAATGAAAAGCGCTGCGGATCAGAAGAGGCTTCATAAGGAAGAATGGGCTATCTCAAAATAGAATTTTCTGAAAATTAGCCCAACAATAAATGCCGTGGAAATCCAATTAAAACTGGATTTCCACGGCATTTATCTAACTTTTGAAGGGAACTATTCTCTTACAATTCGCATTTTGAGACAGCCACTTCTTTTGGCGCGATCCGAAAACGGATCGATACTGGATTTTGGTGACAAGATCCGATGCTCGCTGTACCTATGGACGAAAATGATATTCCGGGCTTTGCCCGGAGTGATATTTTCCTTTTCGGAACGTGATATAAAAGCCGCTCGGCTTTTGTGATATATATTCGCCTGTTAAACTGCCGCAGGCAATATCACGATGCGAAGCATAATATCACTGTCCAAAGGACAATATCACTCGCCGTCAGGCGAATATAATTGAGGCGCACTTCCTCACGGAGTGCGCCTCACGGCCGCAGCGCTTTTTTATGAGATTTTACGCCTCGATCTCGTCGAAATCGTCAAGGCCCTCGTCGCACTTGCCGAAGCAGGGAAGGAGCTTCTTCAGATCGTCCCAGAAGTGGATCATGGCGACTGCAATGCTGCCGACAACGACGACACCGCCGATGATGCCCAGAATGAGCTTCAGATTGTTCTTCATGAAATTGACCTCCCGTATTGAAATGGTAGTTATAGTATACCGCAAAATAAGAATTTCGCAAGGGGATAATTGTGAATTTTCAGCTCAGATGCGGACGATGCGGCCCTCCAGACGCGGGGCGGCAGGCTTCTCCGGCTCCGCGGCATAGCCGAGGATGCAGTGGCCGATGCCGATCCACTCGCCCTCGACGCCCCACTGCTGCAGCAGGGCCTTTCCCTCGGCCGAGGCGAAGACCTCACGGGCGCGGTGGATCCAGCAGCTGGCGATGCCGAGGCTGTGCGCGGCGTTCATCAGGTTACCGAGCGCGAGCGAGCCGTCCTCCACGGCCGTGAACGCGGCGGCATCCGCCAGCACGACGCAGACCGTCGGCGCGCCGTAGAACGGGTGAGCTTCCGGGCTGCCGAGCACACCGCCGTTCAGCCGCTCCAGTGCGGCGATCGCGGCGGGGTCCTGCACGACAAGGAGCTTTACGGACTGGCGGCCCATGCCGCTCGGCGCGTAAAGCCCGGCACGCAGAATTTCCTGCAGCGCCTCCTCCGGCACCTGCTCCGGGCGATAGGCCCGGCAGCTCCGGCGGGTCTCGAGACAGTTCAGAACTTCGTTCATAAGAAAAACTCCTTTCAGATCATATATACCATATTGTAGCGGCGCTCAGTGAGCGCCATGGAGGCTGGCAATGGCGGCATGAATTCTATGGCGTGAGGCCCTCGGAATGACAAATCTGGTGGCCATTGCCACTGAATTTGTACCGCAGGATTTGCGGGTGCGCATGGCGCTTACTAAGCGCCGCTACAGACGCAACTGGATTTTACCATTTTAACGGCAGTCTGTACCGGCTGCCGGTGCAGCGCCGGGCGGGGCGTGCTCTTCCCCTGTCAATTGCGCCTATAAAATATCAGACATATCCATACATCCCGCGGACGGAGACCTCGCCGGAGCTGACGACGCCCTCCGTGCCGTCTGGGTAGCGGACGATCAGGCCGCCCGCCTCGTCGATGCCGATGGCGTGGGCAAGGCGCGTCTCTCCGGCGCGCAGGATCTGCACGTCCTGCCCCAGCGTCACGCAGACTCCGGCATATTCCGCCAGCCACTGCGGCAGCGCCCCGGGCAGCTGCGTATCCAGCTCATGCAGGCGGCGCACCATGGCCGCGGCGAGGGCATTGGGGTCGACGGCCGTGCCGACGGCCTCCCGCAGCGAGACGGCCACATCACGCGCAGGCTCGGGCAGGGCAGCCGTGTCCGTGTTGCAGTTCACGCCGATGCCGACCACGGCATATTCCAGCATGCCGCTGTCGGCCTCTGCCGCCAGCTCCGTCAGGATGCCGCAGACCTTCCGCTTGCCGATGACCAGATCGTTCGTCCACTTGATGCCGACATCGGCCGGGCAGCAGTCCCGGATGGCGCGGCGGATGGCCACGGCGACGGCGGCCGTCAGCCACAGCAGCTCCGCAGCCTCGCGCTGCGGCCGCAGCAGGACGGAAAGGTACACACCGCCCGGCGGCGAGACGAACGTCCGCCCGCGCCTGCCGCGCCCGCCGGTCTGGCGGCCGGTGATATAGACGCTCCCGTGCGGCGCGCCGAGCGCGGCCTGCGCCTTGGCGTAGGTGTTCGTCGAGTCCACCGTGGGCAGGACATTGATGGGCCAGGGGCAGCCTTCCAGCAGCGCGTGCACGGCGGCATCGCTCAGGGCCGATTCCGGCCGGTGCAGGCAGTAGCCCCGATTCGGCACGGAGTCAATGCTGCAGCCGTCGGCCCGTAGCGCCTGCACGGCCTTCCAGACGGCGGCGCGCGTGACACCGAGCGCGCGGCTGATCTCCTCTCCGGAGACATATTCGCCGTCCCGCAGCAGGGACAGCACCTCTGCCTTTCCCATGGCATTCCCTCCAAAATAATGGTTGCAATTCCGGACAGGGTCCGGTATAATACGTTTGCCGGTTTCAGTATACCCGATTTTTTCCGGGCTGTAAATGCCTTTTTTCGGGTGGGACCGCGCGATCGCCGCTGCGAGGCGGCGAACTGCTTGCACCTATCGTAAACCTGACGCAGGCAAAATGTAAACTGTCTGCACCGTGCCCACCGGTGCAGACAGAAATCAAAAAGAGAAAAGAGAACGGAGAAATCTTCATGAACAACACCCATTCCTCCCGCGCGCGCAGCACGGTCCTGCCGCTCGTGCTTACGGCCCTGTTTGCCGCGCTCACTGCCATCGGCGCCTTCCTCCGCATTCCTGCCGGGGAAATTTCCTTTACGCTGCAGGTGTTCTTCACCTCCATGGCCGGCATCCTGCTCGGTCCGTGGTGGGGAGCGGCCTCGCAGGTGGTCTATGTTCTGCTCGGCCTCATCGGCCTGCCCATCTTCACGGAGGGCGGCGGCCTGATGTATCTGGCAAAGCCTTCGTGCGGCTTCCTGCTCGGTCTGCCGCTCATGGCCATGGTCATCGGTCTGCTGACCCGCGACCTGAAGGCCTCGACACTCCGCGGCCACGCTGTTCGCGGTATGCTCCGCATCGCGCTGGCCTGTGTGGCGGGCCTCGCCGTGCTGTACCTGATCGGCCTTCCCTATATGTACTTCGTGCTGGCAGGCAAGTGGAGCATTCAGAAGACTATCGTGTCCGGCTGCCTGATCTTCCTGCCATTTGACGCGCTGAAGATCGTTGTGACGACGCTCCTGTGCGTGCGGCTGCTGCCGGTCCTGCGCAGGGATTGAGCGAAAAAGTCCTTTTTTGCGCGCGAATGCTTGCAGGAAGACCTGTCTTGTGATAAAATCAGACTGTCAAAAGACCTGCCCGGCCGAATTTTTGCTTTGCAATTTGGAAAGCAGTCTGGCGGAAAAATCCGAAAGGGCCTTTTTGACAAGCCGAAAATATAAGGCAGGAAACCGGCGGAGCGATCCGCGGAAAGGACGGCCCCATGAACGTAAAACTTGATTTTGTCCTGCGGGAGATCGCAGGGGAGACGCTGCTGGTCCCAGCTGGGAAAACGGCGCTGGATCTCAACGGCATGCTGACGCTCAACGAGACCGGTGCGACTCTGTGGCGCATGCTGCCGGAGGCGGCGGATGCCGAGGCGCTGACGCAGGGCCTGCTGCAGGAATTCGAGGGCGCGCCCGCAGAGCAGGTCCGCGTGGATGTCGAGGAATTTCTTGCCCGGCTGCGTGAGCTCGGCATTGTGGAGTAAGTTCGCAAAATTGTCAGGGAATACCCCGATTCTCTACAATTTTCTCAATTTTCCCTGTAAAACCCGTAGAAATTGATGAAATTTGACGATTGCGGATTTTTGCGAATTTCGCTATAATAAAAAGGCTGAAAAACCGCAAGATCCTATTATTATCGCACCGTCGGACAAAGCACCGGCGGAACAAACGTAAATGGAGGATACGCATTATGTCTATCAAAGTTGGTATCAATGGTTTTGGCCGTATCGGCCGTATGGTCTTCCGTGCAAGCCTGAACTTCCCGGAAATCGAAGTTGTCGGCATCAATGATCTGTGCCCGGCTGACTACCTCGCTTACATGCTGAAGTACGATACCATGCATGGCCAGTTCAACGGCACCGTCGAGGCTACCGAGAACTCCATCATTGTCAACGGCAAGGAGATCCCCATCTCTGCAGAGCGCAACCCCGCTGATCTGCCCTGGGGCAAGCTCGGCGCTGAGTATGTTGTCGAGTCCACCGGCCTGTTCCTGACTCAGGAGAAGGCTGCCGGCCATCTGGCTGCCGGTGCCAAGAAGGTCATCATGTCTGCTCCGTCTAAGGACGCTACCCCGATGTTCGTCTGCGGCGTCAACTTCGACAAGTACACGAAGGACATGAACTTCGTCTCCAACGCTTCCTGCACCACGAACTGCCTGGCCCCGATCGCCAAGGTCCTGAACGACAAGTTCGGCATCACCGACGGCCTCATGACCACCGTTCACTCCACCACCGCTACCCAGAAGACCGTTGACGGCCCGTCCCTGAAGGACTGGAGAGGCGGCCGCGCTGCTTCCGGCAACATCATCCCGTCTTCCACCGGCGCTGCCAAGGCTGTCGGCAAGGTCATCCCCGAGCTGAACGGCAAGCTGACCGGCATGTCCATGCGTGTTCCGACGCTGGATGTCTCCGTTGTTGACCTGACTGTCAACCTCGCGAAGCCCGCTACCTACGAAGAGATCTGCAACGCCATGAAGGAAGCCTCCGAGGGCGAGCTGAAGGGCGTTCTGGGTTACACCGACGAGGCCGTCGTTTCTTCCGACTTCCTCGGCGACACCCGCACCTCCATCTTCGACGCCAAGGCCGGCATCGCTCTGACCGACACCTTCGTGAAGGTCGTTTCCTGGTACGACAACGAGATCGGCTACTCCAACAAGGTCCTTGAGCTCATCAAGCACATGTACAGCGTTGATCACGCCGAGTAATTCTCATCCAATTGCATAACGGGAGCGCGTCCTAAACTTTTAGGGCGCGTTCCTTTTTCCGTCCGCTTGCAACTTTTGCGCAGATGCGCTATAATTTTCCATAGAGGAATGTCCCCGATAACCGCCTGCCTTACCCGGGGGAGGCGATCCACGATCAGGAGGTATGCAACATGGCCGCATCGAAAGTCTACTTTACCACCTTCCATACCACGCTGGAGGAGAACATCCAGCAGAAGCTCTCCCGTCTGCTGCTGACGGCGGGGATGGACCAGATCGATTTCAAGAACCGCTACGTCGCCATTAAAATGCACTTCGGCGAGCCGGGCAATTTGGCCTACCTGCGCCCGAACTATGCAAAGACCGTCGCGGATCTTGTGCGCCAGCTCGGCGGCAAGCCGTTCCTGACGGACTGCAATACGCTCTATGTCGGCGGCCGCAAGAATGCCCTCGACCACATCGAGTCCGCCTATGTCAACGGCTTCACGCCTTATACGACGGGCTGCCATATCATCATTGCCGACGGCCTGAAGGGCTCGGACGATGTCGCCGTTCCGGTTGACGGCGAGTATGTAAAGAACGCCCGCATCGGCCGCGCGCTGATGGATGCCGATATCGTCATCTCCCTGACCCACTTCAAGGGCCACGAGGCAACGGGCATCGGCGGCGCGATCAAGAACCTCGGCATGGGCGGCGGCTCCCGCGCGGGCAAGAAGGAAATGCACGCCGACGGCAAGCCCGCCGTGAACGAGTCCAAGTGCATCGGCTGCGGCGCGTGCCATAAGATCTGCGCCCACGACGCCCCGACGATCGAGAACCGCAAGATGCACATCGACACGAACAAGTGTGTCGGCTGCGGCCGCTGCATCGCCGTGTGCCCGATGGACGCCATTGAGGGCGTGTACGACCCGAACGGCCACCTGCTCAACTGCAAGATGGCGGAGTATGCCAAGGCCGTCGTGCAGGGCCGCCCGAGCTTCCACATCAGCCTCGCCATGGATATCTCGCCGAACTGCGACTGCCACGCCGAGAACGACGTGCCCGTCATCCCGAATGTCGGCATGTTTGCTTCGTTCGACCCCGTCGCGCTGGACGAGGCCTGCGCCGAAATGTGCAGCCGCATGCCGCGCAACCCGAACGCCGCCTTCGAGGACGCCTCCTCCGACGACCTGTTCCATGCCGTCCATACCGTGACGCACTGGCAGGACCAGACGGAGCACGGCGAGAAGATCGGCCTCGGCTCGCGCGAGTATAAGCTGATCGAGATCTGACAGTATACAAAAGCCGCCTCTGCCGGAAGGACTCCGACGGAGGCGGTTTTTCGTAATTTGATTGCAGCGGCGCTCCGTGAGCGCCGTTGGCAGCTGCAGGCTGCCGGGCGTCCTCGTTGAGCGTTACGGGCTTTCAAGTTTGTCATTGCGAGGAGCAAAGCGACGTGGCAATCTCGCAGTACCCGGCTCGATCACAGGAAAGCCACGGCGAAAACGTAACTGCCTTCCCGAGATTGCCACGGCCCCTTCGGGGCCTCGCAATGACACGTCAGGGGAGAGCGGCACTGGGGGCGGTGCGTTCCTCCGAATTGGCGCTGCTTTTGCCGCTTCGCGGACGGGAGCGGCATGCCGCTCCCCTACAGCGCGATATGCTGTCTCACTGAATATGAACGTGGTTATTGATATGATCGATGCAATAGCAGCAATAGCCCTTGCACTTTGAGCAGTAGCGGAACTCGAGGTCCGGGTATTCCGTATCCGTTCTGCCGCACACAAGGCACTTGTGGCGGTAGGGGCGCTCCCCGGCGCGGTTCTGATAATTCTGCGCCCAGTTGGGGTTCGGCTGCTGCTTCGGCGCGGAGGCGCGGCGGAACTCGGCGCGGCGCTTGCGCTCGGCACGGGAGGCATGCCTGCGCAGCGACAGCGGCAGGAGCTGCGGCAGCTGGTGCCAGCAGAAGAGCAGGCAGGGCAGCTGCGCCACGATCGGCAGGAAGGCGACAAGGATGAGACCGATGCCGAGGAGGGCACTGCCATACAGCGTCCAGAACCGGACGGCTTCGAGGATGTCCTTTACAAGATAATAAAGAATGCCGCCGATGTCTACGAGGGCGAGCCAGCGCATTTTGACCGGGATGAAGAAAAACAGCAGGCCGCGCGCTTCCGGCATCAGCGCCGCGACAGAGAGGAACATCGACAGGTTCAGATAGAGCGCCGAGACACCGTAGGAAACGTGGAACAGGAAATACACCAGCATCGCATAGACATCCATGGCCAGGATGCCGATCAGATAATACAGGTTCACGCGCAGTGAGCCCCAGAGCTGCTCCAGATAGCGGGCGGGCCAATAGGAGCAGTAGAGCGCGAGGGCGACACTGAAAATGGAGTAGATGCTCATATCGCCGATCCCGGCGAACGTGAAAATATAGCTGAAGAGCCGCCAGACCTGCCCGTGAGCAATGGCCTGAGGGTCGAAGGACAGCGCGCTGTACAGGCTCAGCGGTGTCCCGAACTGGGAAAGAAAATAGACCAGCGCGTTGCCGATGCAGATCCACAGCATGAGATTCGGAATTCCCTTATTCCGGTTGTTGTTCAGAAACCGGTGGTAGGAATAGTTGAGTTTGCTCAATCGGATCCCTCCTTTATTACCGCTATTGTAGCGTAAAACCATGGGCTTGTCCAGCAACAAAGTGTGAATTTTAGAAGACGTTGCAAAAAAACCGGCGCTGTGGTATGATAACGGCAGAAAAACAGAAAATTCGACTGGCCGCAGGCCAGAAACGGAGGAAATCACCATGAGCCATGTCCGCGATATGTCCCTTGCCGAGTCCGGCCGGATGAAGATCCGCTGGGTGCAGGATTTTATGCCCGCCCTTGTGGCGATCCGCGCGCGCTTTGAGCGCGAAAAGCCCTTTGCCGGGAAGAAGATCACCATTTCCATCCACATGGAGGCCAAAACGGCCTTCCTCGCGCTCTGCCTTGCGGCAGGCGGCGCGGAGGTGCATGCCACGGGCTGCAATCCCCTGTCCACGCAGGACGACGTGGCGGCGGGCCTTGCGTCCATGGGCGTGGAGACCTATGCCATGCACGGCGTGAACGCAGCGGAATACCGCAGTCTGCTTGTCGAGGCGCTCTCGTGCTGCCCGGATCTCATCATCGACGACGGCGGCGACCTGCTGGACCTGCTGAGCGGGGACTACGCGCATCTGGGCAAAAATCTGCTCGGCGGCGCGGAGGAGACGACGACCGGCATCCACCGCCTGCACGCCCGCGCCCGCGCCGGGGTGCTGCCCTTCCCGATGATGAACGTCAACGATGCGAAGTGCAAGCATTATTATGACAACAAGTACGGCACGGGCCAGTCCGTGTGGGACGCCGTCATGCACACGACGAACCTGCTCGTCGCGGGAAAGACCGTCGTTGTCGCGGGCTACGGCTACTGCGGACGCGGTGTGGCCATGCGCGCAAAGGGCATGGGCGCGAACGTTATCGTCACGGAGATCGACCCCATCAAGGCGCTCGAGGCCTCCATGGACGGCTGCCGTGTCATGCCCATGGACGAGGCTGCCCCGCAGGGCGACCTGTTCGTCACGACGACCGGCTGCCGCGACGTGCTGACGCGCAGGCATTTCGAGGTCATGAAGAATAACGCCTTCCTCTCGAACGCGGGCCATTTCAACGTCGAGGTCGACTGCGAGGCGCTGGCGGATATGGCGGTGCGCGTCTATCCGCGCCGGCAGGACATCACGGGCTATGAGCTGGCGGACGGCCGCACGCTGAACCTGCTGGCCGAGGGCCGCCTGGTGAATCTGGCCTCCGGCAACGGACACCCGGCCGAGATCATGGACACGAGCTTCTCCGTGCAGGCGCTGGCGCTGGAGTATCTGCTGCACCACGCCTCCGAGCTGGGCAGGCAGGTCTATGACATCCCGGAGGAGATCGACCGCGAGGTCTCGCGGCTGAAGCTGCATGGCGCGGGCCTGCACATCGACGCACTGACGCCGGAGCAGGAGGCCTATCTCAGCGGCTGGCAGGTCTGAGCCGATGGAGCTGTATTTCAAGCAGCGTCTGCTGTCTTTTTTTGATAGCTTCGATATCTACGATGAGGACGACAACGTCATCTACACCGTCGAGGGTCAGCCCGCGTGGCTCCACAAGCTGCACGTTCTGAACGCCGCGGGCGAGCATATTGCCACGGTGCGGCAGGAGCTGTCGCTGCTGGCGAGCCTCGAGCTCCTGGTGGGCGAGCAGAGCATCGGCTGCGTGGAGCAGAACTTCTCTCTGCTGCGCTCGTCGTTCACGCTGGACTGCTATGACTGGGACATCGAGGGCGACGTGTTCGGCCTGGACTACAGCATCACGGCATCAGACGGCCGGAGCGTGGCGGCATTTTCCAAGGAGCTGTTCCACTGGACGGATACCTACCATCTCTCGGTCCCGCGTGAGGAGGATGTCCTTCCGGCCCTGCTGATCGTGCTGGCCATCGATGCGGCGCGCTGCTCGCGCGGCGGGTGACGCGAATCCGTATAATACGATATAATACGATCCCCCTGAAGCCTGCGCTGCTTTCAGCACGGCTTCGGGGAATCGTGATTTTTTGGGCTGTGCGGATCACCGGCCGTCCTTGATGCGGAACAGCAGCCGGACAACGCGGTAGCGCCGCTTCAGCAGCAGGCGGTAGACGAGGCGCTTGTTGCGGTCGAGCCGCGGCAGATAGCGATTTTCGCGGAAGCCGGGGAAGTTTTTCTCCATGTAATCGCGGAACTGCCCGAGCAGCTCGCTCTTGCAGTCGATGCGCGCCACGCGCACCGAGGCGGCGATGAGAAGATGGCTGATGGCAAGGAACGTCAGTTCGTCGCGGTAGGCCTCGCGCAGGCCGTGCTCCCCGAACCAGCCGAGAATGTCGTCAAAGGCATAGAGGATCTCCACATTGCGGGCGCAGTTTTTGTTGTTCATCGCGCTGCCCTCGCGCTGGAGATAGTGATAGTAGGCCCCCGGCAGGCGGACGACCTGCTCCGCCAGTGCCAGCACCTTCGTCACGATGCGGATATCCTCGTACCAGACCTTCGTGGCAAAGCGGATGCCGCCCTCGGTAAACAGCGTCCGGCGATAGGCACGGTTCCACGGGGCCATGACGCCGAAGAACAGCTGGGGTGCGTCCGTCGTATGCGTGGGAAGATCGGCCGGAAGCTCCTCGTGCAGCTCGCCCGTGACCTTGCCGTCCCGCTCGACGAGCGCGCCGAACAGATAGAGGTCTGCCGGTGTGGCCGCGATGGAGGCGGAAAGGTCCTCCAGCAGGTTCGGTGCGAGCCAGTCGTCGCCGTCGACGAACAGCAGATAGTCGCCCTGCGCCAGCTCGATACCGCGGTTGCGCGCCGCGCCTGCGCCGCCGTTTGGCTGATGCAGGGCGCGCACCTGATTCGGGTGCGAGGCCGCATAGCGGTCGCAGATCGCGCCGCTGCCGTCGGGCGAGCCGTCGTCGATCAAAAGAAGCTCAAAATCCTGACACGTCTGGGCCAGAATGGAGTCCACGCATTTTTCCAGATACTCCTCGACCCGGTAGACCGGGATGATGATGCTGAACTGCGGCATAGTGCTTCCTCCGTTTCATTTGGATCGTGTCCCTATTATATCCGCTGCCGCCTGTTTTTGCAAGCCCTCAGACGAGCAGCGGCTGGAGCTGCTCACCCCGCAGCGCGGCCTCGGCCGCCTCCGGCAGCAGGGAAAAATGTGCCACAAGGCTGGCGGGCTTGCCGGTCGGGCTGTCCTGCCCGAAGGGGACGAAGTAAAAATGACGGCGGGCCAGCAGCGCACCCAGATTCGCGGCGCTGCCGGACAGGCCGTCGTTCGTGGAAACGGCCAGCAGCACGGGACGGCCGTTGCGCAGATGCGCCTTGCAGGCAAAGCTGACGGGCGAGTCGGCGATGCCGTTTGCAAGCTTGCCGAGCGTGTTGCCCGTGCAGGGCGCGACGATCAGCAGATCGAGCAGGCGCTTCGGGCCGAGCGGCTCGACCTGCGCCAGCGTGTGCAGCGGCTCCGTGCCGCACAGCGCCGTGACCTCCGCTCGGAAATCCGCCGACGCGCCGAAGCGGGTGTCCGTCTCCCACGCGGCGTCCGAAAAAATGGGGACGACCGTATATTGCGCTGTCAGGGCGCGCAGGGCGTCAATGGCCTTTCGGAATGTGCAGAACGAGCCGCACAGGGCAAAGCCGACAGTCGGTCTCATGCTGGGAACGCTCCTTCCTGTTCGAGAATTGCGGCGGCATAGGCCGCGCCCGCACTTGCGGGACAGAATCTTCCGGGCAGGCCCGGCGCGTCGATGCGGGTGACATCCGTCCGCGTGCAGGCCGGGATACCGCCCGGCGCAGAGGCCAGCTCCACCAGCAGGCAGCCGGGCAGAAGCGCAGCGAGCTGGTCCTGCGTCAGCACAGGAGCAGGCACGGTGTTGAACACAAAGTGATAGGAAAGACCGCGGGCATAGCGGCCAGTTTCGTCGGCTTCCAGCCCGAACGCCTCAGCCATGGCGCGGTCGGACGGCCTGCGCGCCGCGACGGTCACGCGGGCGGAAAGGCCGTGCAGCTTGTTTGCCAGCACGCGGCCAATGTGCCCGTAGCCGATGACAAGGCAGGGCGCGCCGTGCAGCCGGTACGGGCTGTGCAGCACGGCAAGGGCGATGGCGCCCTCGACTGTCGGCACGGCGTTGTGCGTTGTCAGCGGCTCTGTGCCGAAAAGTTCGACAGGCTCCGCGCCGCAGTCGAGCAGGGCCTGCCGCAGCGGGCTGAGCCCGCCGCCATAGACCCGCGTACCGCGGCGGCAGCAGGCGAACACGGCGGTACGCTCCGGTGCGGCGGTCCCGCGCAGGCGCTCGCCCTGCAGGGCGGGAAACGGAAGAATGACAAAGTCGGCGGGAGCCGGGAGCGCCTCAGGCATGCCGGGCACGCCGCAGCAGCGGACCTCGAGCCCGGCGTCCAGCAGGGCCTGTGCGGCCCAGCGCTGGCGCTCGTCTCCGCCGAGCAGAAAGCAGGTTTTGGACATGGCAGCACCTCCTACCCTCATCCTATGCAATTTTTGCGGTTTCGGTGAAAAAAAGTTGTCAATTGCGGTCGGACTTGCTATAATAATACAGTATGTCGAAAAAGTCCCTTCGGGATTTTTCCGCCGGACTGCATTCAAAATTGTAAAATAGAACTTTGTAAGATTATTTTGCAGTTTTTCCGCTGCGGCGGGTGATCAAACGCGAAAGGACACCCTGACGGTTTCCTTTCACACTTTTCTTCCCTCCGTAACTTTTGGCTGGACAGGGTTTCCGAAAGCCTGTATAATAATATTTTGCTTTCAAGAGATGAGAGAGAAAGGAGCGGGCGAGCATGGAGCGGCATGGCTTTGTTCATGATATGCTGGACGTTAAGGTCCTGATCTTATATATTATGGCGCGGGTCGCCTATCCCGTCGATCTGCAGAAGATCTATGAGCTGTCCTATCAGGATGACGGCCTGAGCTATTTCGACGTGGCGGAGGCCGTGCCGCAGATGATCGAGTCCGGCCATCTGGAGCGGGTCGACGGCGAGCGTTATGTCATTACGGAAAAGGGGCGCGAGGCCGGCTCCGTGACGGAGGATTCTGTGGCCTATCCCGTCATGCAGCGGGCGCGCGCGGCCGTGGAGCGCTATAACCGCGACGTGCGGCGCAGCAGCTTTGTCAAAACGGAGATCAGGCAGCGCGAGTGCGGCGATTTTACCGTGCAGATGAGCCTGAACGACGAGGTCAGCGACCTTTTGCGGCTGGAGCTGATGGCACCGACGCAGAAGCAGGCGCACCGTCTGGCGGGGGCGTTTTCCCGCAATGCCGAGACGATCTACCGCCTTGTGATGGATCAGCTTCTCTCGGAGGAAAAGGAAAACTCCTGAAAAATACAGCTTGCTGCAGGGCCCGGACGGGGCTTAGCAGCAAGCTTATTTTCGCTACTTGCATGTTTCGGCAAAAGGTGGTATAATCATACCAGCAGATCCCCAATCGGCCCAATCAAGAAAGGAGCGACTTCGAATGAAATTCCAGTTCACAGAGAAAAAAGTCAGCTTGCCCGAGAGCGTTCATGCCTACGCTGAGAAGAAGGTCATGAAGCTCGAGCGCTTCTTCCGGGATGATGCGGAGGCACTTGTTACCTTCTCGGTCGAGAAGGATCGCAATAAGGCCGAGATCACGGTTCATGCCGCCGGTACCTATTTCCGCGCCAGCGAGGCGACTTCCGATATGTATGCATCCATCGATGCTGCGGTCGCCACGATCGAGCGCCAGATCCGCAAGAACAAGACCCGCCTGGCCCGCCGCCTGCGGCAGGATGCCTTCGTCCGTCAGCCGGATGTCACGTCCTTCGCGCCGGAGCCCGAAGAAAATACCTTTGAGATCGTCCGCACAAAGCGGTTCCCCATGAAGCCCATGACGCACGAGGAGGCCATCTTGCAGATGGAGCTCCTGGAGCACAGCTTCTTTGCCTTCAAGGATGAGGAGAACGACGGCGCGTTCGCCGTGGTCTATAAGAGAAACGACGGCGGCTACGGCCTGATCGAGGACGTCCAGTAAGTCTGCTGCATAAATAAACTGATGCCGGGAGCGAAAGCTCCCGGCATCTCTGACTGTCGAAAAAATGCCCAGCCGAAAGTTTCGGAGGGAAGGAATGTGTGAAAGGGAACCGTCAGGGTTCCCTTTCGCGTTCAATAACCCGCCGCAGCGGCAAAATTGCAAAATAATTCTACAAAAATTTCATTTGCAATTTTGAAGGCAGGTTGGCGAAAAATCCCGAAGGGATTCTTTCGACAAGCTGACCGGGAGCTTTCGCTCCCGGCATTTTTGTCATTTCAGCGCATTGGCACGGGCAAATTTGCTCAGCGGCTCCCAGCGCAGGTTATACTGCTTCGCCAGCCGGTCGGCAAGGGCCTTTGCGGCGTCCGGCGCGCCCTCCTTGCTCTCCAGCTCGACCTCGGCAAACGGAAGCTCCTCCGTTTTGCCGTGCAGCACGCCGCAGTCGCACGCCAGCTCGGCGCGGCTGCCGTCCGCCAGACAGAGCATGACGCTGCGGCGCAGGAACCGCGCGCCGCACACGGGGCGCAGCGGCGCTTCGCCGTAGAGCTGCAGCAGCTGCCGCGGCGCGCCGAAGTCCAGCAGCCATTCGATGGCGGCGTCGTCCACCGCCCGGGCCTCGACCTCCCATTCACCGCGGGCGAACGGCTCCGGCTGGGGCGTCTTGACGCAGACGACGCTGCGGCTGCCCTCCTGACGGTGGCGGAGCGTCCAGTGATTTGTGCGGAACGCATTCGTCTCCGTGTCAAAATAGGTCGTTTCCATCGGCGTGCACACGATGGGGCCCTCCATCCGCGCGGCCGTTTCGGGGTCGCCCAGCAGACAGTCCAGAATGGCGTCGTTTGCGGCGGCCAGCTTGAATTCCAGTTCCTTACCCATATTTATCACCTCAATGGCAATATTATACACGGTTTCCGGAAGCCGCACAAGTTTTTCCCGGAAAAATTTCCGCTCCGATTTCCCGACAAAACTCTTGCGCCCTGCGTGCTAAAATCGGGACAAATCGTTCGGCAGCGCGGCGGCTCGGCCTTCTCCGCGCACCGGAGAGGGGAGGAGCTCATGAAAAAGTCCGGTTCTCAGCAGCTTCTGGCGAAACAGCGGCTGCCGCGTGCGTCCGTCCGGCTGCACGGGCTCGGGGAGTGCCTGCTGCTGCTCGGGAGCGGCTTCCTGACGGCCGGGGCGCAGATCGGCGGGCTGGCCCTGCCGCTCGGGGCCTGCCTGACGGCCTCGCTGCCGTTCGGGCGGCGATCTCTGTCGGCGGCGCTCGGCGCGGCGGCGGGCTATGCCCTGCTGTGCGAGCCTGCCATGGCGGCCGAGCGCATCGCGCTGACGGCCCTGCTGCTGGCGGCGATCGTGGTGTTTCAGGGCACGGCGCTCCCGGCGACGCGGTGGTTCCTGCCTGCCATGTCGGCCGGAACGGCCCTTGTGCTCGGCAGCCTGCAGGTCTTCGGCGGGAACGGTGGGTGGCGGCCCGCCCTGCAGTGGCTCACGGTCAGCGCGGCGGCCGGTGTGGGGACGGCTGTCCTGCGCTGCGGGACCGGAGCGGGAGAGCGGGGGCGGCCGCTGTATTTTGCGGCGCTGCTGAGCGGGCTGAGCGGCCTGACGGCGCTCGGTCTGCCCGTCGATCCGGGGCTCATCGGGGGCTGCGCCATGGTCTACGGCGCGCCGGAGCTGTCGGCCGTGTGCGCTGCCGCTGCGGCGCTCGGCCTGACGGGAAATCTCGGCTGGAGCGTGACGGCGGCTCTGCTGCTGCCTGCCGTGACGGCGCGGGTCGTGCGCAGCGATCTTGCCCGTGCGCTGCTCGGCGGCGCGCTGTGCTGCGGCGTTTTGTGGCTGGGCGGTGTGGGGTCGCCCGCCGCATTTGCCGCCGTCGGCATCGGCATACCGCTCGGACTGTGGCTGCGGCGGACCGGTGCGCTCCGGGCCTCCGGCCCCGCCGCGGCGGAGGAGCTGGCCGCGCGCCGCATGGGGGATGCGGCGCAGGTGCTCGAGCTGCTGCAGGCTCAGCTCCCGGTGCAGGAGCGAGGCCTGAGCGAGGCGGACAGCGTCTATGACGGGGCGGCGGAGCGCATCTGCCGCTGCTGCGCGCGCTTCCACCGCTGCTGGCAGCACAATGCCCGCCAGACCTATGATGCGCTCGAGCAGGCAGCCGGGCGGCTGCTGCAGCGCGGCAAGGCGGAGGCTGCGGACTTCCCGGCGGAGTTCCGCGAGGGCTGCTGCCATTTTGACGGCTTCCTTGCGGCGCTCGATCAGGAGCTGGAGAGCATGCTCTACCGCCGCCGCTACCGCGTGCAGCTGCAGGAGAGCCGCGCGCTGCTGTCTGAGGAATTCGGCTGCGTGGCGGAATATCTGCGCCGGATGCAAGCCGAGCTTGGCGCGCCGCAGCCCGATGCGCCGCGCTACCGCGCCGTGACGGGCATCTGCACGGCCGGGCGGCACGGGGCCGCCGCGAACGGCGACCGGGGCGCCTGTTTCCCCGGCCCGCGGAACGATTACTATGTGCTGCTGTGCGACGGCATGGGCACGGGGGAGCCTGCCGCCGGACTGAGCGCGGACTGCGTGCATCTGCTCGGTGACCTGCTGCGCGCAGGTGTTGCGCCGCTCGATGCGCTGCGCATCCTGAACGGGACCTACCTGCTGCGCGGGGACGGCTGCTTTTCCACCGTGGACCTGCTGCACATCGATCTGACCAGCGGGGAGGCGGAGCTGCTGAAGTGGGGCGCAGCGCCGTCGTACCTGCGCTGCGGGGATACGGTCAAAAAACTGGGGACAGCCTCGCTTCCGCCGGGCGTGGGGGTGGGAGGAGATCACGCGCCGGAGCGGTACCGGCTGTCCCTTCGGGGAGGAGAGATGCTCGTTCTGGTCAGCGATGGCGCGGGAGATGCAGAGAGCGCCGTGGCGGGCTTTGCGGGAGATTCGCCGCGGGAGCTTGCTGCGCTGCTCATCGCAGGCCTTCCGGCAGAGGATGACATGACGGCTGTGGCGGTCGCGCTCGCGCCGCGTGCATCCCGCGATTAAAGGTATCATATTCCGGCAGGATAATCTGTCGAAACAGACGGGCGGGGAAATAATATTTCCCAAGTTCGGTGCGGACGATCCCAAAAATCGATCTTTTTCGCGCAGAAACGATCAAATCACACATTTCAGACGAACCCGGCGGGATTTCTGCCGGGTTCGCTTGCTTTTTGTGCGGCCGATGCCTCTGTCGGTTGACTTCCACCCGCACATGCATTACAATAGAGACTCCCGGCGGGTAACGCCTGCCAATCCGGAATACAGCGAGCAGGGAAATGAAGAGAGAGAAATACGCCGTTTTCACGATCGATGTCGAGGATTTTGCCGACACGGAGTGCGTGGCAAAGTCCGGGCAGCGGGTGAGGCGGCACATGCTGGACGGGCTGGATATCTATATCCGCCTGCTGGAACAATATCAGATCCGCGCGACGATGTTTGCCGTCTGCCGGACGGCTCTGCGAGAGCAGGAGCGGGTGCAGCGCTATGTTGACCGGGGCCACCGCCTCGCGCTGCACGGGCTGGAGCATGTGCCGCCGTGCGGCATGGACGACGAGCACTTTCGCCGCGCGACGCTCGCGGGCAAGCAGCAGCTCGAGGCGGCCTTTCATACGCAGGTCAGCGGCTATCGCGCGCCGTGCTTCGGAATGGACGAGGAAAAGCTCGATATTGTGCGGCAGCTCGGCTTCCGCTACGATTCGAGCCGGATGGATTTTCCGGCCGCGCGCCATGTGAAGCATCTGGACATGACGAGCTACCGCGAACTGCGCCCCGGCATCTACCGCAAGGGCGATTTTTACGAGTTCAGCCTGTCGTGCCAGCGCCTGTTCGGGCAGAATTACCCAATCTCCGGCGGCGGTTATGTGCGCCTGAGCAACTGGAGCTTTGTCCTGCCGCTCCTGCGCAGCTATCTGCGCGAACAGGATTTCTATGTGTTCTACCTGCATCCGTTTGAGCTTTCGCGGCAGCATCAGCCGGAGCTTGCGGGCCTGAAGCTCTATGACCGCTATTATCTCCACCACGGCCTGCTGACCTATCGTCGGAGAGTCGAGGCTATCATCAGTCTGCTCCGCACACTCGGCTATCGATTTGTCACGTTCGATGAGCTTGCTGAGCGAATGGAGAACAAGTCTGAGCGAAAATGAACTTGAACGGAGGAGCAGTCATGATATGCGAGACGGAAAAGCGCCTTCTGCCTGGCGCAGCCTGCGCGGTGCTGTTCGTGCACGGCATTCTCGGGTCGCCCGCGCAGTTTGCCCCCTTCCTGCCGCTCGTGCCGCAGGACTGGTCCTTCTGCAATCTGCTCCTGCAGGGGCATGGCGGCGGTGCGCGGGATTTCTCTGCGGCCTCCATGGCGGTCTGGCGGGAGCAGACCCGGCAGGCATTTGCCGAACTGCGCGCACGGCATGAGACGGTCGTGATCGCGGCGCATTCCATGGGGACGCTGTTTGCCGTGCAGGAGGCCGTGCGTTCGCCGGTCGAGGGCCTGTTCCTGCTGAATGTGCCGCTCCATGTGCACGTCCGTCCCCGCGCGCTGCGCAATGCGTGGCTGAACTACGGCGGCACGCCGAGGGACCCGTGGGGGCAGGCGGCGGTTGCGGCCTATGGCGTGGAGCGGGACCGCAATGTGCTGCACTATGCCGGCTGGCCGCCGCGCTTTTTTGAGCTGTTCGGTGAGATCCGCCGGACACGGCCGCTCGTGCGGCAGCTCGCCGTGCCCTGCCGGGCGTATTTTTCGGAACGGGACGAGCTTGTCTCCGTGCGAAGCGCGCGGGAGTTTGCGGATGTCCCGCAGGCCGTCGTCACGATGCTCCTGCACTCCGGGCACGCCTATTACGAAGCGCAGGAGGACCTGCCGCTGCTGCAGTGCGGCTTCCGCGCCATGCTGCAGGAATGTGAAAAGAAACGATAATAAATGGCCGGTGCGAATTCTCGCACCGGCCATTGTGATTTCTGGATTATTCCTCGTCTGCCTTCTTGGCGTCCTCGATGATCTTCGCCTGATTGATCTGCGGGACCTCCTCGTAGCGGACGAACTTGAGGCTGTAGGAGCCGCGGCCCTGCGACATGGAGCGCAGGTCGATGGCGTAGCTGCTCATTTCGCCCATGGGTACCTCGGCCTCGACGATCTGCCAACCGCGGTTGTCGGGATCGGGGTTCATGCCCATCACGCGGCCGCGGCGCTTGTTGAGGTCGCCGATGATATCGCCCATGTTGGCGTCCGGGATGAAGACCTTCAGCTCGCCGATCGGCTCGAGCAGGGTCGGACCGGCGGTGGGCAGGCCTTCCTTGTAGGCGATGCCGGCAGCGGTCTGGAACGCCATATCGGAGGAGTCAACGGGGTGGTAGGAGCCGAAGTACAGTGTGGACTTCAGGAACACGACCGGATAACCGGCCAGAACGCCCTTGCCGATGCAGTTGCGCAGGCCCTTTTCGACGGACGGGATGAAGTTCTTCGGCACGCAGCCGCCGACGGTCTCATCGGCGAAGATCATGTCCTCGGACTCGCTCTGCGGCTCGAAGCGGATATAAACGTCGCCGAACTGGCCGTGGCCGCCGGACTGCTTCTTGTGGCGGCCGTGGATCTCGACCTTTTTCTTGATGGTCTCGCGGTAGGCGATCTTCGCCGGGCGGAGCTCGGCCTCGACCTTATACTTGCTCAGGAGCTTGGCAATGATGACGCTCAGGTGGATGTCGCAGACACCGGCGATGATCATTTCTTTCGTCTCCGGATCGTTGCCGTAGGTGAAGGAGGCGTCTTCCTCGTTCAGCTTGACGAGACCGGCGGCGACCTTGTCTTCCTGACCCTTCGTCTTGGCGTAGATGGCCATGCGGTAGCAGGGCTCTGCATAGGTCATGGGCTTGATGGTGACGAGCTTGCCGGGCTGGCAGAGCGTGTCGCCGGTGCGGACGGAGGCAAGCTTCGTGAACACGCCGATGTCGCCGCAGCAGACCTTCGCGGTCTTGGCGTTGTCCTTGCCCTTCGGGAAGAACGTGTTGCCGAGCTTTTCATTGTCGCCGGTGCGGGCGTTAACAACGGTCATGGTGTCTTCGATGTTGCCAGAGAGGACCTTGAAGTAGGAGTTCTTGCCGTACTGGTCGGCGACGGTGTTGAACACGAACGCGGTTGCGGGGCCGTCGGGATTCAGCGGGAACTCGGACTCCTTGCCTTCCTCGTCGACGCGGACGGCGGGCTTGCCCTCCAGCGGGGACGGAGCAAAGCGGACGAGGTTGTCCAGCAGGGCGGCGGTGCCGAGGCCGTTCATCGCGCAGCCGCAGAAGACCGGCGTGACGGAGCGCTGACGGATGCCTTCCTTGATGCCCTTGAGCAGCTCTTCTTCGGTGAACGGCTCCTCCATGAAGAACTTCTCCATGAGGGCTTCGTCGGTCTCGGCGACCTGCTCATTCAGCTCGGCCATGTACTCTTCGATCTTCTCTTCCGCCTCGGCGGGCAGAGCGATCTCCTTGCCGGAGACGTCGTAGGCCTTCTTGGAGACGAGATCGACAACGCCGACGGCCTCTTCGCCGTGCAGGATCGGGAACGTGAAGGGGATGACGGAGGCGCCGAAGATATCGCGCAGGGAGTCGAACGTATTGAAGAAGTTCGCATGCTCCTCGTCGAGCTTCGAAACATAGAACATTGCGGGCAGACCGGCGTCGGCCAGGGATTTCCAGCCCTTCTCGGTGCCGACGGCGATGCCGGACTTCGCGGTCAGGCAGATCAGGCCGGCATCCGCAACGCGCAGGGACTGTACGATCTCCGCAGCAAAGTCAAAGTAGCCGGGGTTGTCCAGCACGTTGAGCTTGCAGCCGCCGAATTCGACGGGGATGACAGACGTCTTGATAGAGTACTGTCTCTTCTTCTCTTCGTCATCAAAGTCAGAAACGGTCGTGCCGTCGGCGCGCTTGCCGAGACGGGTGATCGCTTTGGTCACATAAAGCATGCTCTCGCACAGGGCGGACTTGCCGTCGCCGCCGTGGCCCAGCAGGGCAAGGTTGCGGATATCCTTCGCAGTGTACATAGTTGAAAACTCCTTTCTAAACAGCGCAGAGGCCAAGATGCCCTCCCGCTGCGGGCGGCATATCGATTCCGTGCCACAATTGAATTTATTATACACGATTTCCCAGCGTTTTTCAATTATAATTACAGAATTGTGAAAAGTGCACGAATAATATTACTTGCTTTTGTGCAAACAAGCCAAAAATTCAGAGTCTTTGCAGAATACCGGACAGAAAACCGGCCACAAGTGCCCAGATGAGCTGGAACGCGGCAATGTGGAACGGCGAAACGGCGGCCGCCGAGCCCCAGTAGAGCAGCAGGGCACACAGCCCGAGGCCCAGAATGCCGGACAGCAGGCTCAGAACCGTGGAGAAGCGCGTTGTGCTGCGCAGCGTCTGCGCGGCGGCCACGGCCGAGGCGAAGGCCCCGAACGTCTCCTTGGCGATGAGCGCGCCCTGCGTGTCCGCCTTGCCGCCGACGGCCTCAGACAGGCGCAGCCGCTCGGAGTAGACGGGGAAGGCGATGCCGCCGACGGCCAGCTCATAGCGTGCCGCGAGCAGCTCCGGCGTGATGAGGAAGTCCCGCGTGGCGAGGATGACGGAGTTGCCGGGATTGGCCAGCAGGGCGCGCAGCCCGGCGCGGGTCGAAGCGCTCGGCTTGTATTTCACGGCAAAAATTCCGGCCAGCTCACCGTTGACGGACACATAGACGGCCTGCCGCACACGCGCGCCGTCGGACATGTGCACGCCCATGCTGCGCATGAACGGCAGCGAGCCGACAAGGACGACGTCCTGCCCAATCTGCGCGCCGATGCCGCCGCCGTCATAGCAGCGATAGGCGTCCGCGCGGCAGCGGCGGCCGAACTGGGCCTGCAGAAGCCGGTCGAACAGGGCGGCGAGGGGATCCTGCGCCGCCTCGAGCGCGGCAAGCGCGTAGGACAGCACCTGCCCGGCGGGCAGCGTGCCGTAGAGCTTCATACCGCTGGAGGTGATGTTGTTCGCGGGGAACACATCCTCGTCGCGGAGGATGACGGTGTGCTTCCCGCCGAGCACGCGGGCTCCGTGCCAGCCGCACAGGGCCGCGCCGAACGAGGCCAGCCGCCGTGCCAGCGCAGAAAACGGCCGCGCGAATGACAGCATGGCGGCGCAGGGCGTCGCGCCGAGCAGCAGGATGAGCCAGCAGCGCACAAAGCCCATCGGGCCAAGGCGCGACAGGGCCAGCGCGGCGAGCAGTGTGCCGGGCAGGGCGAGGAGGGTATAGATCCGGAAGGTGCGCGCGGCGGGGTCCGGGTCGGAGAGATGGCGCATAAAGTCGCGGGTATCACCGGGTGCGCAGCGCAGGCCGTCCTCGTTTGGCAGGAGCTGCGGCACATGGCGCACGCCGAGCGGCCGGTCAAAGCCGCAGACGGCCCGCAGCGTGCGGGTCAGGCCCTCGCGCTCGCGCGTCAGGGCGTGGAGCAGGCCGAACAGCACAAGGGCTGCCGGGGCGGCGTAGCCCGGCGTTCCGGCGGAGAGCTGCTGCACGCTGTCCAAAAGCGCCAGCACACACAGCACGGCCCCCGGCGTATAGAGGCTCGGGTGCACGAGATCGCGCACGCCCTGCCACAGGGCGTCGGCCGACAGCAGCATCTGCAGGCCCAGCAGCGCCGCCGGGAGCAGCAGCTGCAGCTTCCCGCTCAGAAACGGCAAAAACTGCAGCGAGAACTGCCCGTAGCACACGAGCAGAAGCTGCATCAGCATCAGAAGTCCGCTGACCGTCAGGCGGGCGCGCCGCCCGCCGAGCCCGGCGCTGCACAGCTGCAGGGCCTGCTGCGGCGTGGGCGGCTCCGGCTCCGGCTTCGGCCGCTCGACGATCTGCACGGGCCGCTTTTTTGCCTTCGGCTTCGGCGCGGGAGCGCTGCGCTCCGGCCGCGGCGGACGCCGGTCCGGTACGGGGCGGAACACGTGCACGCGCTCCGGCTGCGGTTCCGGCGGAGAAGCCTGCTGCGGCTCCGGCTGCGGTTCCGGCGGAGAAGTCTGCTGCGGCTCCGGCTGCACCGGCTCAGGCTCCGGGATCGGCTCCGGCTCGGGCACCGGCTCCGGGATCGGCTCCGCCTCCTGCGGCGCACCGAATTCGGCCATGATCTCCTCGAGCGTATATTCCGGCTCTGGCTCAGCCGGGAACTGCGCGTTATTCAGTTGTTCCGGCTGACGGTGGTTCATGGTTATCCTCTCTGGCGAACGGCCTCATACAGCAGCACGGCGGCGGCCGTCGAGGCATTCAGGGATGAAATGTGGCCCTTCAGGGGAATACTGACCTTGAGATCGCAGCTCTCTGCGACAAGGCGGCTCATGCCGCTGCCCTCGTTGCCGATGACGATGGCGGCCGGGCCGCGCAGGTCCGCGCCGGTGAGGGTCGTGTCGCCGTCGGCTGCCGTGCCGAACACCCACACGCCGCGTGCCTTCAGATCGCGGATCGTGGCGACGAGGTTCGCAACGCGGGCCACGGGCATATATTCGAGCGCACCGGCAGAGGCCTTGCCGACGACGGCCGTCAGGCCGACGCTGCGGCGGCGGGGAATGATGACGCCGTGCGCGCCCGCGCATTCTGCCGTGCGGATGATCGCGCCGAGGTTGTGCGGGTCGGACAGCTCGTCGCAGATGACGAGCAGGGGCGCCTCGCCCTTTTCCTGCGCGGCGTTCAGCATATCGTCGACCGTGGCATAGTCATGGGCGGCGACGGCAGCCATAATGCCCTGATGCGCGCCCGTGGGGCTCATGTCGTTGAGCTTGCGGCGGTCGACGCGCACGACGACGGCGCCGCTCTCCTTTGCCATGGCGGCAAGGCGGCCGAGCGCACGGTCCGTGTCGCCGTCGGCCAAGAATACCTTGTTGATGGTGCGGCCGCTGCGCAGCGCCTCGGTGACGGCGTTGCGGCCCTCGATCATATCCTCAGGCAGCGATTCCTGCGCGGTCTCGCGCGGCTTTCTCGGCTCTTTGGTATATTCTTTCATGGATGCCTCTGCTTTCCGGCGCACGATACGCCTTTTGCGATTTCATTACCTTGGGAAGCTCTGAATCAATCATCTGCGGCGGATGCCGGAGCTTTTTCGTCAATCCATCGGTATGGAAAGTTTGTGGTATTGCGCAGCCGTTGGCGGCTTTGCCGCCTTACGGATGCGGCATGCCCCTTGCGGGTACACAAAGTACAACTGCACTTTTCATACCTCGCCTTGCCAAAAAATCTCTCGCCATCCACTCTTGCTGATTGAATCAGAACTTCCCTATATTATAGCAAAGAATCGCGCCGGAGACAACACCGAGAATCGTCGGACCGGCGCGAAACGGGCCGAAATCCGGACAAAAATCCAAATTCACAGAAAATTTACAGCACATTTTGCCGTGAGAATTGCAGAAAGCACCAAAATATGGTATGATGCAGGAGAAGCGAAAGGAGGCCGATTCCATGGCGAATCAAAGCCCGCAAAACAGACCAAACGGAAATAATAATAATGATAACCGCAACGGCGACCGCCGCAGATTTTCCATTCTGACGATCTTGATCATTGCCGTTGCCGTGACACTGCTGTTCAACAGCCTGCTCAGCAATGTGTTCTCCGCCGGAGAGAAGCAGGTCACCTATGATGCCTTCCTCAGCGCAGTGGAGACCGATGCCATTTCGCAGGTCGAGATCCAGTCCGACCGCATCCAGTTCCTGCGCCGGGATGAGATGGCCCTGTCGAAGTCACAGCGCACCGTGTATTACACCGGCCTGCTGCCCAATGTGGATCTGACGTCCCTCATTTCGACGCTGGAGGACAATCAGGTGGAGTTCAGCGGCGAGATCGTCGAGAACAGCACGTTCACGTTCCTGTTCTCGTGGGTGCTGTTCCCGCTGCTGATGCTGGCGCTGCTCAGCCTGCTCATGCGCTTCATCATCTCGCGCAGCGGCGGCGGAGCCGGCGGCTTTGGTGCCATCGGCAGCATCGGCAAGAGCAAGGCCAAGGTCTATATGGAAAAGGAGACCGGCGTGACGTTCCGCGATGTCGCCGGTCAGGACGAGGCGAAGGAATCGCTTGTCGAGATCATCGATTTTCTGCATAATCCGCAGAAATATGCCGCCATCGGCGCAAAGCTGCCGAAGGGCGCGCTGCTCGTCGGCCCGCCGGGTACCGGCAAGACGCTGCTGGCCAAGGCCGTGGCGGGCGAGGCCCGTGTGCCGTTCTTCTCCATCTCCGGCTCCGACTTCGTGGAAATGTTCGTCGGCGTCGGCGCGAGCCGCGTGCGCGATCTGTTCCAGGAGGCCAGCAAGGTCGCCCCGGCTATCATCTTTATCGATGAGATCGATGCCATCGGCCGCAGCCGTGACAGCCGCCTCGGCGGCAACGACGAGCGCGAGCAGACCCTGAACCAGCTGCTTGCCGAGATCGACGGCTTCGATTCCTCGAAGGGCGTCGTGATCCTCGCGGCGACGAACCGCCCCGAAATTCTGGATAAGGCCCTGCTGCGCGCGGGCCGCTTTGACCGCCGCATCATTGTCGACCGCCCGAATCTGGAGGGCCGTTACCAGACCCTGCTTGTCCACACGCGCAACATTCGCCTTGCCGAGGACGTCGACCTCAAGAAGATCGCGCAGGCCACGGCCGGCGCGGTCGGCGCGGACCTTGCGAACCTCGTCAACGAGGCGGCGCTGCGCGCCGTGCGCATGGGCCGCCAGACCGTGAACCAGGAGGACCTGCTGACGTCGTTCGAGGTCGTCATCGCGGGTACCGAGAAGAAGGGCACCGTTCTGACGGACATCGAAAAGCGTATTGTGGCCTATCACGAGGTCGGCCATGCGCTCGTGGCCGCGCTGCAGAAGCACACGCAGCCCGTTTCCAAGATTACCATCGTCCCGCACACGTCCGGCGCGCTGGGTTACACCATGCAGATGCCGGAGGAGGAGAAGTACCTCAATTCCCGCGACGAGCTGCTCGTGGAGCTGCGCACCATGCTCGGCGGCCGCGCCGCAGAGCAGACCGTGTTCGGCATTGAGACGACCGGCGCGTCGAACGACATCGAGCGCGCGACGGATCTGGCACGCAAGATGGTCATGCAGTACGGCATGAGCGACCGCATCGGCCTCATGGCGCTGACGACGAAGGGCAACGAGTACCTCGACGGCCAGTCCTACACCGACTGCGCCCAGACGACGGCCGCCGCCGCGGACGAAGAGGTCCGCAAGCTCCTGAACGACAGCTACGATCAGGCCAAGAAAATTCTGACCGAGAACCGCGGCCTGCTCGACGAGGTCGCCCTGTATCTGCTCCAGAAGGAGACCATCACGGGCGACGAGCTCATGCAGTATGTCGATGCCGACAAGCGCCTGCGGGGGTCCAAGCAGGAGACCCTGCCGGAAGCGGAGGCGTAAGCCATGGATCTGGCTTCCATCAAGAAATTTTTTGCATCCCTGACGCTGCAGAAGCTCGTCCCGGTCATCCTCATCGTCGTGATCGGGCTTCTGCTCGTCAAGCTGCTGCTGAAGCTGTTTGACCGCGTGCTCGAACGTTCCCGGCTGGAGCGGACGATGTTCTCGTTCCTGCGGGCGGCCATGCGAGCCCTGCTCTATACCATCCTCGTGCTCGTGGCGGCAAGCTCCCTCGGCGTGGACGTCACGTCGCTCGTCGCCATCCTGAGTGTCGTCTCCCTTGCCATTTCGCTTGCCGTGCAGAACGCGCTTTCCAACGTTGTCGGCAGCGTGACGCTCCTGACGACGCACCCGTTCCACGTCGGCGACTTTGTGGAGATCGGCAGCGACAGCGGCACCGTGGAGGAGATCAGCGTTTCGTATACGAAGCTCGCCACGGTCGACGGCAAGCGCATCTACATCCCGAACAGCGATGCCGCCTCGGCGCGCATCTGCAACTATTCCGTCGAGGGCCGCCGCCGCGTGGACCTCTATATCGGCGTGTCGTATGACGCTCCGGCGGAGAAGGTCCGCGAGGCCCTGCTCGCCGCGGCGCAGCATCCGAAGGCACTGCAGGACCCTGCCCCGCTGGTCGTGCTGAACAACTATCAGGACAGCAGCATCCAGTACCTTCTGATGCTGTGGACCGCAAGCGGCGACTACCTCGACGTGCGCTTCGCCGTGAACGAGGCCGTCAAGCGCGAGCTGGACGCCCGCGGCATCGCCATCCCCTACCCGCAGCTCGATGTGCACTTTGAGCCGCAGAAGCGGAACACCTGATATCCTGATATATAGTCAGAGCAGCGGCGCGTTTGCACCGCTGCTCTGACTGTCAAAAAAATCTGTCTAGCCGAAAGTCTCGGAGGGAAGGATAGTGTGAAAGACTAACTATTAAAAGTCAAGCCCGAAATGCGGAGGAGCGGCAAAAATTT